>Ga0126342_10010986_pt1 | contig 16184 bp, 14 predicted proteins | sample Cyp1metagenome_FD_92528 | JGI IMG/M metagenome (GOLD analysis project Ga0126342, IMG submission 92528) | Coral microbial communities from Lord Howe Island, Old Settlement Bay, Australia - Cyphastrea 1 metagenome | ecosystem: Host-associated > Invertebrates > Cnidaria > Coral ... | reverse complement strand
CTTGGACCCGATGATGCAATAATCCATGGACCCAGACCACTACGTCATGGAGAACATCTATGGGGCCTTGAAAAGCTCACGTGGGCTGAGCTACATCAGCTTCGCACTGGCAACATCCTCCTCCTTAAGGGGATATACCTTGCATGCGCTGCGGCTCTGAGAGGCACCCCGGCCTTTGTAGAACATCCGGCCCCGCCCTACGATGGCGAGATGGCCTCCATTTGGCGACTTGGGTTGCTAAAGATGCTCCAAAGACCACCGAAGCGCCTCTTTTCCAAACTGACAATTCAGCAATTCAGGTTTGGCTCCCCTGGAGTCAAACCGACAACGCTGATGTACAGTAATGCAAGGTTAGGAGAAGCACTTGCCCTCTGTGAAGAACCCAACCCTATTCGGCCAACGAAGCACCTTCTCGGAAAAGAGAATGGTGAGTACAGAACGGCCTGTGCAAAGGAATATCCGGCGAAGCTTAACCAAGCCTTCGCGGTAGCCATTAAGGCCAAGCTGAGCCAATGGAGGATTGCAACATCCACTCCAATCCAGCTTGTCGATACCTTTGGCAAATGTTTGGCAGAGACATCTGCTGCTGCCAGCACTGAGTGCGGCCAGCGCATGCCTGACTACCAACCGAGGTAGCCTGGCAGCTGAATTCACATGACTAGCATGACATGGCACGAGCGACGACGTTCAGCGGCCAAAAAAAAAAAAAATATATCAATCGGTTAATAACAACTCAACCATTCATAACTATCCTTTAACCATCATCAATTCTTGTTGCACCATCCCATCTCTGTGTTTTTTTTTTTCGGCCATCCACGGATCCACCTTGGCCTCTTTGGCAGTGCTGGTCCCCAGACCTTTGTAATACCTGGGGCCAAAGTCATGGTTGCTGGGGGTTGCTGGGATGATGAAATTACGAATGTGATGAAATGGATCATTCCCGAAAAATCCCTACGTAAAACGCACCAGTAAGATGTTACTCCCCTATTCTAATCCATGGAGGTTTCACCATCCTCTGTTCAGCTCAGCTACTTGATCTTCCAGCCTTTGCCACCATCCATGCGCTCCTTCCAGGCCTGGTGGTGTTGGTGATTTCAATTGGAAATGGACTTCCAATCATATTCCAATAGTCAACGGTCAGTTTCAATGTTTTCTATAGTCTTATAGTGGATTTTCCAAATGATAGATTTGCTGTAGATTTAGAGTAGTTTCCAATTGGTCGCTATGCTGCTAGCTTCTGGCTTCGGGTTTCATGATTATTTTGAGAAGTTTCCAATGGTGCTTTTGCAGTTGAATTTTGAGAGTTTCCAATCGTAACACTCGATAGAGATGTTTGCTCTCCGAGAACATGTCAGGGGAAGGACTGTTCCATCTTTCTGAGAACGGAAGCCCTTTCTTCAAAATCCGATCTCCATAGCAACGTAACCCTTAGGACTGGATCCCAAATGAACAAATCCAATGCCACTTCCAGGTTTCTTGGGAGGCCTTTAAAGATATAATATATATATATATACTATATATATATATACACTGTAGTACAAATTATTGGATCATTATACAAATGAACATGGCATGCATAGATAGCTCTTTCTTCTTGACGAGGGATGCATATCGTGAGACCCAAGAAAGGTCATATCTTGTCATCAAAAGTCCAACTCCATATCTTGAGAAGCGAAATACCCCAAATAGCCATAAATACATAGTATCACTAACATTCAGTAACTAGTTCGATATATTATATGATACTGGATATCTATATTTTTTCGATCTTAAACATTCATAAAACCAATCATCAACCTGGTTATGTTCCTAAAAGAGATGACTTTGGGTGTCTTAAAAGGTAGGAACCCACATGACTTCTCCGACCCGCTTGAGTCCTGGTAGTCGTGAAGGGTGAAGAAGCTCTTTTCGTTCCTTGGTGCCAAGATGGTCTCCCCTTGAGTCATGAGTTGGTGTATATATGGGTCGACAAATACTTAGAACATCATCTGGAAAACGCTCCTCCAACATTTAACAGGGTGGGAACCATACTTAGAACATCCCCCAAAAATCCATACTTAGAACATCAATTTGTACATGATGATGTTCTAAGTATGTGTCCACTATACTAAAAGCAATGCAAAAAAGGCGGGGTGAGTATAGTAATGTGTCAAACCAGCTATTTAAGCTTTGATGTGCGCAGAACAGAATGTGTGGGACACACCATATTTTCAGTGATGACTCCAGTGTCAAAAAAAAATACCAAAACCAATGCCCTTCCAAAATATCAACTTTGCAGCAAATATGTTGCATGCAATGACAGAGACAGAGACCGCATGAGACCGTGCAAGAGAAAAATGTGCATGAGAGAATGTATGTGCAGGTGGCTTTTTGAATTTCCAATCATTTCTCCTCAGCCGGAAAGACACTTAGAACATCAAACCACCCTTTCCCCTGTCAAAATGCATGTTTTATGTGTTGATGTTCTACTGTAAGTGGTGTGTTTCTTGATGTTTGATGTTCTAAGTGATATACTTAGAATATCCCGATCTTGATTTTTGTGATGTTCTAAGTGTGTGCGTGTGTGTGTGTGCCGGTGCAGTTGGAAAACGTTTGATATTCTAAGTGTTTGTCGACGCATATAAACCGATCCAACTATAGTTATAATCACCATAAGTCCAGGTCGATGAACTAGTTATAAACCAACTGAGCTAACAACTCTAGGGCACCACCTCATAGTTAACTGAAAAAACAAACGGATGGATATCAAGAAAATATCAAGTCTACGGGCTGGAAGAATGTCCTGGCGCCGCTTGCTATACTTCCCGGCTCTTGAAGCAACCCGGGAAATGCTAAGCCAGTGTTAAGTTGCTGGGTCACTGTTGACTGTGAAGAAACATCAACAGCTCTTTTCAAGGGGTAACATCAGTACAAAAAGGCAGATTTGTTCATGTAAAAACATGGAGATGTCCCAGCCATGGAATCGATAAGTAGAGGGTATCCTTCAATGACGGCCACAGCCGCAGGGACCGCAACCTCCAATTTTTTGTGCAGGTTTTTATACGTCAAGACTCTGTCGATCGTCAGACTTCTTTCCTTCCTTCCAGACCTTTTTCAAACGCGGGGTGTTTTACCAGGACCAGCATGGAGGAATGATTATGGATATCTTTTGGGGGCACTTTGTGGTCATCAAATATGGCTGGGAATCTCATCATCTAAGTGGGAAAACAAAATGACGACCGTCTTAATTGCCTGGGTCAAAACTAAACAGAAAGTCATTGTGTTTGGTATTTAGATATATTTAGATGTATTTAGAAGGCATTTATAGGGGCCCCCGAATAGATGGCATCAATGAAATTTCAACCTCATGTGTTGGTTCAGTGTGTGCCATCTATCGGGTCACGACAAAATGCAAAAGATTCTGCTATTTGTAGCGATTTGCAAAAGCCATCTTAGGGCACGATAAACATAAATATAAATATATATATATATATACGTATATATATACATATATATATACATATATATATATATATACATATATATATATATATATATATTTATTATTATGCCCTGAATATGGTGTGCCATCTTTGCAACCTAGAAATCTCTGTACTTGTTAAACAGGTCAAGTATACAAGTATCCCGTGGGGTATGCCATCTATAAACCGCCAAATTCTGTATACCCCATTTTTGCTGTTTTTTGAGCTTAGATTGCATTTTTGATGTGTTTTAATGTAATTTTTACATATGCCAACTATTCGGGGATCCCCAGATAGGATGTATGAATCCCTTTGAACTACCGGTTCCAACAAAATTTCATGACCCAGAAACCTGGCTGTGAGACTACCTGGGCCCAGGGCTATACCCCATAGGATCCACGGATGGTATATATATATACTAACATTGGGGGTATATTGATGGTAAATGTTACCATATATAGCATACATGGATCCTATGGGTACTGGATTCATATTCGATGTTACTATGGTTACCTTTGGATCCCTTTAGGTTTTAGGCACCCGAATTGCTGTCAAAAAAAGCCACGAAAAGCTCCGGCCTTGACAATGGGCGTGATGAATTCCTGGCTCGTGGTTGCGTCCAGATTTTGGCCCTAATAAATCCAATCGTTTGCTCTTGACATACTCTAATGTCATGATATCCCACTATCCATGCGTTACAGATCACCGGTGGCCTTCAGGAACCCAGGCATCTTGGCCAAAGATGGCCACCAAAAGTGAATCAGGTTGATCAGCAAACCCTGGCCGCTTTGAAGTGTTGCGATTGCCATAAAAGGCAAGGGTACCGGTTATGAGATCTAGTGATAGTCATGATGATCACATATAATAAACCCCGCATGATCATTATCAATAAACCAGGGAGTATCTATAAAATTCTATAAATAATATACGTATCAACTATGACCCACCCCAAGAACCCATCGTGTCGGGGGATTTCAACAACAACGTGTATGGCTGCTTGGTGTTGTCGAAACAAGGGAAACATGGGGCCCAACTGAGATCGACCTGCAGGAACCAGAAATTGACCCATGAAATCACCATGAATTTCTGGAAAAATGTGAGGTACAGCTGAAGAAATTGAAGAACATTCAGAGAAGGTTTTGTCTATTCTATGATGACCAAATATCAACAAGAAAAATGACTGGAAGAAGTTTCCGGAGACAACATCTGTGGGGCCTTGATATGCGATCCGTCGTGATCTTGATCCGTCATCAACCTCAAAAGAGCTGGGATGGTTTGGGATATTCATCCCCGGCCCATGGTATAATAACTGTTGTTTCCTCACATCAACATTTGAGTTGGTCCAAAAATCAGGGGAATACTAAAGCATACCATTTCAATTGGGAAAAGAATGATACACCATGAAATTTTTGGACATCCTTCTTTCAGAGAATCCACAAAAGTTGCCTTGATATGTGTTCATTAAACTTCAGAAGTGAAAATCAACTTCTTTGTTGATCCTGAGGCTTCTTCCCGAGTCTGAAAGGATAAAATCCAACGGTTTTTCTCAACCAACGACCTGCCATAATCAGCGGCCAAGGAACATAATGGATCCATAGCGCAGACCTTGAGCACCTCGGCCGTCAAAAGGTCACATCCACTTCAAGTTGAGTCATTTAAGCTGTTGTCCAATAAGGGGGTATACCACAAAAAATGTAATCTTAATAGGGAAATTGATGATACACCATGACCAGCACCACTGTTTTGTTTTTGATCCAACATTTCTGGACAAACAACCTTTTCCATGATAAAAATCAGTATTCATGTGTCCATCATGTTAAATAGTTCTTCTTAATGGTTGGATCCTAATCTTCACGAGACTCTGCTTGCCATCCGGTGTCGATGGCAGGAAAATCCACCAGCCGCTGGGAAATCCCGACTTGTGGAGAAAGCCCTGACCTTCACTGGGTTCTTGAAACTTCCATTCATTGAAAGGGGATGTCTTATCGGAACCTCCATTATTTTCACTGGGTTCCACTGGGTTCCACTGGGTTCCACTGGGTTCCTCGGACTGTCGTATTGGCGTTTCAGGTCTAGGCCTCGTGGTGCTCAGCAGGGGTTCACCGGAAATCTAGGGATTTCCTACAAAACTTCCCTTCATCCAGGACGAAGCAATGGAAGCACCATCAAAGTTGGGAAATTCAACAAGAATGAATAAGAATGGTGGTTTAACCAACAATCAAAACAATACAGGTTTACATACCAATTCTGCATGTGTTTTTTTTTCATAACTTTTGATGGTAAGAAGAACTCTTCAATCACAACTTGTAGTGCTGTTAGTCACCCCAAACATCCCCAAACTTCAGTCAAAAGGCTTGACCCCCAACGCCTTACCCTCTTTGCTCCAGGGACCCGAAACCAACGGCCACCCCTTGGCCAAGGGGCCCATGATCTGCAGCAGGTTAGAGATCTCTGCGTTTCCAGTGACCTGGACAAAAAGGATGCCATTGGCCCATGGGCTGATGAAATGTGCTTTCCAGAATGCATGCATAATATATTATAATTATAGTGTCATATGAATGTGAAAACAATGGGATTTCAATGGGATATTCATGGATTATACGATGGGATATGAATGAGATATTTTTCTGGGATTTCAATGGGTTTTTCGATGGATTGTCAATGGGGAAGAATGGAATCTAAATCAATCTAAGTGGGATCTTAAGGAGTCCAAAGAAGTTGAGTGACCCACAGCAACACTTCCAAAGCGAAGGAAGGCCCCATGGCCTGCTTAAAGTTCGCATCCCGGACGTTCAGGACCTGCCCAATGGGTGTGTCGCAAGGTGCAATAAATCCACTAGCTACTATCCTACCCATCATTTCACCCATTAAAATTGTTGTTCGAGGTACACCCCATTTTCAGGCACACCCGCATTGTCTTGATAAAAGTGAAAGTGCATGCAACAAACACAGATCGTATCTTTTTCTTACCCAGGACGAATCTCAATTTCAATGCATGCTGGCCAAAAGACGCAGCCAATCCTTCATGTTAACCAATCTCCAATCCAGAAGAGCATAATTCCATATGAAATTCCCTATTGCAACCAGTTTGTAGCCTCTTGTTTCCCAATCTTGCAGACCCCCAAAGAAGTCCAGTTTTTGCTCCCCCACGGACTAAGCCCAAATTTGGGCCTTTCCCTTCAACGGGAAGACACCATACTTGTCTCGTCCAATCTGGGCCGAGGAACCGCCGCACATCCAATGGTTGATCCATGTTGATCCATTGGTTGATTTATCAAATATATCTGGTTGGTGGTTGAGCCCTACCCCTCTGAAAAATCATGGAGTTAAAGTCAGTTGGGATGATTATTCCATTCCCAACTCAATGGGAAGTCATAAAACATATTTGAAACCACCAACCAGCTTGTCACAGTCCCATGTTGAGACGAAAACATGATATGGTGCATGAGCCGATCTCATCACCATTTCGATGTTCATCACCGGTGGTGCGACTGGGCACGATAATTGAGACAGTTAAGTTGGTTAACCATGGTTTAATGGTTTATGGGTGTTTAGGGATAGATATAATATATACAATATCATATAATATAAATATCTATAGTGGGTTTAATGTTTACATGATTTACATGTACTTGGCACCAACTTCTATAGTGGGCATGTACTAAGTCCCAACTGACTGGGCACCACCTTTTTGATACGGAACATCCTGAAATCTCAGAGGTCTCCGAAAATTCACTGTGGGCACCCTTACCACGCTGACGCCCGCAACGGCTAACGACTTTGCCTCGGCGTTTTCGCTCGAAGGCCACAAAAATATAGAGCCATAAATGGGAATATTGGTCGTGGTTTGTTCATAATACCGTATATATAATTATATATATATTATGATTGTATATTATTAATATGTGAAGATCAATATGTGTGTCCATAGGAACTTTTATCCACTGTGTGGATATGGTATGTTTAAACTGTTGATGATAGGCCGGGATGGGTCCAAAATGCTGGACGATGGGGTATCCACAGTGTATCATCTGTGTCTTTTTTGTGGTCAGATTCGACTAGTCTCTCACCTCACCTGATTTTCAAGAATTCTCATGATGGCTTATCAGATCCTTTTGTATTGTGGGTAAAACATGGTAAAACAATGTCATAAACCACCCATGACTGGGAATGGCTTGTTTATACCACCATATACCACCTATACAGTATATTTATGGTGATGGGATGGTTTATGACTATGACATTGTTTTACCCACAATTACTCTTGATGTGACTGGGGCCAACCGCAACCGCAAATAATACCATGGAAATACCCCAAGATGTGGGCAATTCGAATAGGGAAACTGATGAAAAAATCAATGAGTCCTCAAAACTCATCAATCAATTCATCAATCAATTCATCTTAGCACCATAATTCATGGATTTTGAGTGCCTTTTGGCACTTCAATACACCACTGGTGTGTTCCCCCAGCCGTCCCGAAACCCCGGCGTCTGGGAGGCCCTGGCTGAATCACCCTCTGTGAGGATCAAGGTGCAATCCTACGCGGTGAATGGATCTGTGCTATGAAAGGACCAGCAAAAAATCGTGCCAATTCATTTTAATTAATATAATTAATATATTTTGAAATTATGTATATGTTAAATATAATATGATAAGGATATGTTAATATGATTAAAGCATATGATTAACATATGTATTATATGTATTATTATGTTGTATGTTAAATTACGTTAAGGATCCTATTTTTTTCGGATGATTTCTCGGATCACAAAGCTTTGTGCCATGGTCACATCCCATGCCTTGGGAATCGATCCATGGCCATCCCACTCTCCATGGCACAGGGCAGCTGATTTGCAAACCCCATGTGTTGCTTCAAGGGCTTCAAGGGGAAAGTTTTGGGAAACCGTATTGTCTTGACATCTTTTCACCGTGAAATGCGGGGAATTCTGCTACATTCCCTCGACTTGAACATGTTTTTGGGTTAAAACAATATACTTTCAATATACCAGAAGGAACCCCCAAAAAAAAAACAAATCCAAAAAAATAGCAACGTACCTTCCAGGACGGTACTATGGATATCTATGGATGATGTTTCCTCCAGAATTTTCTGCCCTGGTCGCCCTGGTACAGGGCTCCAGGGATCGCCAGGGATCGCTCCTGCGAGTGTCGACCACCCGCATCGTTGGCATCATCCAGCCTGGCTGGGCCAAATTCCACCAACAGATCCGAGAGCGTCGGAAAAATGGTCCAATTACCTGGAAATTATATGAAATTATGGCCAGTCATGGGAAATATATGAGTTTTTGTTTTGTGAAATTGTGTTTAACTCTTGGACAAGCCATGACAAACCAATTGAAAACAAAAAAGTGTCCCACAGGATGGTGCCCCCCAGTTATAAGTTGGTTTATAAACCCCATTAACTAGTTCGTTGTATCTGCCATAAACCATAGTTATGGGAGTTATGTTCACCAACTTAGCTAACAAACTGGGGCACCACCTTGCATCATGTTCATTCATTTTCCCTATAAAGATATAGCTTCTCCTCCATTCCGAGACAACCAGTCAAGGTCCAAGGTGCTTGGGAATGCCATTGACGCGGCCCTGGTTTTTGCTGGCCCGCAGCTGTTTGGACATGTCCACCTTTTGCTTTGCCTTCACCTCAGCGGGATGGCGTGGATGGATCGAAAAATCGATCCCAGATATGGCCTGGTTGGTGGTTGACCTAGCCCTCTGAAAAATATGACTTAGTCAGTTGGGATGATGACATTCCCAACTATATGACAGTCAGTTGGGATGATTATTCCATTCCCAACTGAATGGAACAAATAATCCAAATGTTCCAAACCACCAACCAGTTGCAGTTGCATGGATGATTTTACTATAGCAAGCAAAAATGACCGAAGCACCACCTCAGAATAGTGTTGAGCATTTGGCTATGAAGCATTCGGATATGTGGAGGTTGTATGAACAAAATCTTTGGACCACATCTCTCATTCACTACTTAAATGCACATTCCAAACATCGTTTTGCTCATCCAACCAAGTACTGCAACCCAGTATTGATGCCACTATGGTTCTATAATAACATTCTATAACATTCTATAACTATATAATTCTGTTTGCTGTTGCTTCTTTTCATCGATAACTCGCCCCCCAGATCGAACTGCTCCCGCAAGATCGGCCCCCGGCCCAATCCAAGATCGTCTCGACGATGCCACTTTTCATCACCTGCGGTCGGGAGAACTTGGAGTTGACATAGCCCTTACACAGGCCTTTATGGTAGCTACCACCAATTTAGGTTCCTGAAACGGCCATTGAAAAAAAAAACAGAGTTGATACGAATTGGTGCAAGTTGTAGTGGGCGCCGTCTACGAATGCTGAAAGAATAATTCCACCGCCTTCCTGTTCCTGGATAGAGTTGTTTTGAACAGTTATATCTCAGAGATCTTGGATACGTTTGGTGATTTTCTGAGACATTCTGATGATGCCCAACTAAGTCACCTATTTGCAAGGGCATTCTGTCCCACCTCATCTATCATCAGTTTCAAAGTCCAAGGGATATGATAACTAGACAAAAAACACCCTATAAATATGTTAGTAGGGAATAATCAAACAATAAGTCCAGGGTGGGGAATATTAACCATCCATACTAACCAGCTAGATACTCGACCATGTTTTTTGTCTTGTTGGTTGATGTTGGTTGATATCCCCTTTCCTGCCTATCTGATTGCAAAAAATATTGAGTTACTATTGAGTTTTTATATCCCTTTGGATCTGGCTAAATCATGGATATTTCAGCCAATAATCTGAAATAAAACATAAGGACTTCACCAAGAAAAATGGAACAACAACCAACAACCAGCTGCTACATGATCTACATGAAATACCTCCAAAAGGCGGGCAATAAACATTGGGTCCCGAGAAGCGCCAGCTGGAACGGTACTGGATTGTGAGTTTTGAACCATACCCAAGACTCAATCTTCGACAAACAAACATGTTGTCCAAACATACAGCAAAATCATGCGTTTTGAATTTGTTGGGCAAAGTTCGCTCATCATGGATCAGGATACGAACTTGCATCTGCCTTCCATTTTTTTAAATGACCCAAAACAACAACCTAAAACAATGATGTCTAAGTATAAACCAAAGGAGAGTCACTCACAGTCGGTGCGGTTCCCAGGTTCTTACCTTCCATAAAGAAAATTAATAATTAATTGAATTTGGTTCTTTGCAACCACCATTACTGGCATTACTCATTGGCAATCATCCCAACAAATCCGGAAAAACATCCGATTTTTTGACCCAAAAATATCCCAACATCAACCAACCGGGCTCGGCCCCAAATGTGACCTGCTTGATGACTTTGTCCGGCAATTCGCAGGTTGATCCAAACCTGGACGGCGGGCTGGGCTGAAAAAATGGCGACCGGGAATCGACCGGCAACGTTTGAATAGCGACCCAATATGACCCAATATAATCATCATTTATTTGAATCAAACTAACATTTGAATCATAAAGAAATTCAAGTTTGGAGTTTGGGGACAAGAAGAAAATATAACAAATATGGTGAGCTACCATGTTCTCAAACTTACATGATTGAAAAAAAAATATATGCCCCTTACACCGTTTGGCTGGTCCCGAGGAACACTTGGGATTGCTCAGGGCGGCACTTGCTTTGCTTGGTGGTAAGCGTCCTGGGGCCGGGGGACACTGGAAAACATCATCTACACAGGGGAATGAAACAACCAGTGATTGTTTTTTTCTGGTCTTTTCTAATTGTTTGTGTCCGTTTGTGGTTGGTCACATGGGACCAAATGGATCTTCTGGATGTGGTTCAGACATATTTACGTTGGCATTCTTTTGGCGTGGTCATTGGGCGCATGGAATTGAATCTACAGCAAGTCACCCAAAATGCCAATTTTACACCGAAAATGATGATAAACATAACAAACACTTGGGTTTGGTCTACTGTTGATCCACCGTAGTTTGGGAGAAACCCAAGCGACTGCTATGATTCGACTGCCAAGCGGCTCTTTGGTCTGGGAGTCGAAAGCAGGATTCTCAATCAAGCAATTGATGAAGACCCAGAGGTGGTTTCGTACCTCGAAAGACCGCAACAATGCCACTACGATTAGCTTGGAGACCATGAACACAGTTTGTTTGGGCCCGTGGTTTATGGAATGCTCACTTGCAAAAGAAACTCGCAATCTTTCATTATGGGGCCAGCATGGGCGGGGGTTGAATTCCTTCGGCAGCTGCCGAAACTCTTTGCAAATCGAATCTGCCAGCGGGACATGCGCAGGCTTGATGTCGATGCCGCCGCGGTTCTTTCCTTTCACAACCTGCATGCGGAGGCAGTGAACATGGTGGGAACAGGTTTGCAGTTATGCGCGGCGACAGCAGGTGAAACCGCATTTCACGAGATATGTGGTAAGTGGAGGTACCCCAGGTCAAACCTGCCTGCGCTGTGTGACAATACGTAGATCTAGATGGATTATATACAAAATTTCACAATGCTGAAATCAGATCTTGGGATAGCTACAAGCATCCTAATCATCATTCCAGTGACGTCCCACCGGCTGGGATCATTTTCAGAATCTTGGAAACAATCAGTCATGTACCCTCTGGTAAACTAACATGACTATGGAAAATCACCATGTTTCATGGGAAAATTCACTATAAATGGTTATTTTCAATAGCTATGTTAAATTACCAGAGGGTAATGTGGTGAACCTAACTAATCACAAACCATTCTTAATATTACCATAAATGGGTGGGATGTAAAAACAATCCTGACATATCCTGGCCTGACATTATCACAGGTTTCATTGTTTGTATCCCCACATATGTGATGGTTTCTGAACATGCGGGACCCCCAAATCATCCGTTCACATGCGTTTTAAATCAAAAGAAAACCAGAAGGGAATGGAGGTTCCCCATAAGAAGAAACGACCATTCATGCGGGATCTGGGTTTGTCTGAAGATAAGGTACCCTTGAACCCAGTGGTAAAACAGTTTTATCCTCATGAATCATTATTTCCATTAAAATGTCCATGAATTTCCCATGAAATGCACAATAATGATGTGGTAAAACCAATGCCATGAACCATACCCAAGTCATCACCCTGTTTATGGTTTGTTTTCCAACTATCCCCATTGATGATAGGTTTCTGGCTAGGTTTGCCCAGCCCAGGCCCCACCTTGAGAATCGCTTCGACCACTTGGTCAGAAACCTCGTGGCACCATTCCATGGAAATATCATGGGGATGTGCCAAACATGTTTTAAGGCTTTGGTTGGGATATATATATATATAAATAGAAAAAAAATGTTTGTTCTCTCTCATGAGGCTATTTCATGGGATATACACATAGAACCAAATTTGACATGATATTTTAGAGTTTGCCTGAAAGTGGGGGACTTGCCTGACGTACTTCAAGTAAACTTAAGGGGACATGTTGATGATAAACCATGAAAAAAACATGGAGCACTGCGATTTTTTTTTTGATCTAATGTGAAGATTGTACATAAATATCGCTCCGGTTCTTGTCCTATAAGCCGGGAAGGCATATACATTTTTACGTTGGACATAAATGTGAAAACAAACAATTTGAAAATGCATTTGAAAAAATGGAAAAAATGCATTCCAAAAATGTGAAACATGTGAAAAATGCGAAAGATGTGGAAATGTGGAAAAACAAAAATTATATACATTTTTTTATGTTTTCCCTAATCTAAATTAAATAAAATTTACATTCATTGTGAATCTATTGACATGAATCATTGAAAATGAACATATGCTTGTGTGGAATCCTAATGTTTAAGTTTAATATTCTGTAATTTAACATTGGATTTCAAAGAAAACCTGAAAAAACCTATAGTGTCAAGTCAGGATTAATCAGCCCCGCCGGATTAATCAACACCCACTGCCCCCCCAAAAAAACATGTAATTTAAACACGGGTGGCCACCCTGGATTAATTATCTCTTTGGCCTACCCCCGATTAATCAACCTCCAGTGCTGAAATCCCATGTTTTTAAACCAAAATTCTTTATTTCCAATTCTTTTTGTTTCTCATCATTCACTGTCTCATCAATCTCAGAACTCATTACTGTTATACTTAAGGTTTAAGTTGAAATATTGTTTTGTTTTATTTTCCAACTCTATTTATTTTCAAATGGTTTCCGTATGCTATACTTAAGCCGAGACCTCATGAACACCGGAAGCCATCGCTGCTGATCATTGAAAATTTGATCCAAAAAACTATTCCCCAAATGATCGATTTCCAATTAAATTCTTTATGCAAATCATCAATTTGGATAGCTCCTAAAGGGTACCCCCCATGAGCCCATGTCCCCCATTAGTAATAGTAACCAAGGTTCCCCTTATTAATCAACCCCCATGTCCCTAATGTTGTTTTCTTTGGATTTGCCCGTTCATTCCCAGGGTCCCCCATAACTTTCAGCCAATGTTTTCAGTCGATCAAATCTCATCAAACCCAATGGAATTCTACGAAAAACTAATTGACTTCTATGGATTCCAAACCATATCCATAATTTTATGGTTCAGAGGGCGTTTATATGCGTTTATTAAGGCGGGACACTAGGAAAGTAGGAAAGACCTTACAAGGTCCATCTGACCTTGTGGGGGGAATTATTAATCCGGTGTTGCCATTATCTGGGAAGAATTGGAAAATGGAACTCGAGAACAAGACCTTTTCAACTGCCTTTTGTTCACATGTTTCACATTTTTTCGCATGTTTTTCACATTTTCAAACCGCATTTTTTCACATTTTTTCCAAACGCATTTTCAAAACGCATTTCACCCGCATTTTTCACACTTAGAAAAAAAAGTAAAAAAATATAAAAAAATGGAAAAATGTGTTTTGAAACTGCACTTGGACAAAATGTGAAAAAATGCGTTTTGAAAATGCACTTGGAAAAAAGGGGAAAACATGTGAAAACATGTAAAAAAATGAAAATCCAGTTCGGAAGGTGGAACTCTGAAATTTGTTCTTCAAGTTTGATTTTTTGGGGTCCAGTTTTGCTGCAGTTACTTTGCAGCCTGCCCAACTTCTGCGGATTGAAAATCGGAGAGGGGCAGTTCAAATCGATCGGACGTGGACTGTGCAGATCGCAGCTCCGTTTAATTTATCTATAGCAAAACAATGACTACCAGGAGTAAAAACATAAAATCAAATACAGAAGGAAAAGTGAGCAAAGCTTCAAAATTGCTTGAAGAAATGCATTATTTCACATTTTTACATTTTCAAAATTCACTTTTTCACATTTCAAAAATAATGCGTTTTTAAAACACATTTTTCACCCTTTTTCAGATTTTGAATTCAAACTACTACAACCCTTGCGTAGCTCAGTTGGCCATCATAACTGTAGCTGTGATGGCCAGCAGTCCGCAAAGCACTGCCAACCCTGCAACGAATTCATTGAACGCTCTCATTTGCGTGGCATGTTGATGTTTTTTTAATCATGTGCTTGTTGCTGCCGCATGGCTGTTGTAAATAAAGCTTCGCCGCTGCTCTTTTCTTTGAGTGTGGGTTGTGTTGATGTCAAGAGTTCACAGGACCTGTCAAAGAGGTTGTTACACAAGCTGCAGTACAAAAACTGCTATGAACTTAAACCAAGCAAATAACTGTTGTTTATGGTATTGCTCATGAAGCATCGGGGCAGCTCGCTTTTGCTCTGCAACTTGAATATGGCAACTGCAGGTGGCAACAAGTTTTCTAGTTGGTTTTTGCGATTGTGGCTTCAGCTGAAGCTGTGGTTGGCGTCGTTGCTCAGCTCAGCTGACACACTTCTTGATGTGTTTGTCTGCTTCTCTGCAACCTATATCAGCGCACAACAGAAGAAAAAGAACCATGGCAACGATACAACAAGTCTGCCAAGTTCCCGCGCGAAAATGGAGGCAATATACAACACAGCAGAAGTTTACCTATCATGGTTGGGCCTGATATCGCGTTCCAAATTGTCTGCACTGGGTTTACCTACAGCGCGCTGCAAAAGTGCCATAAGCTTTGAATTTGCATAACATGAGAGAAAGCTTACGTGCAGTGTTTTGTGTGGGTCCACTGCAGGAGCATTCATAAGCTGTCAAAGACGCAAAAAACGCATTCCCTGCCGCTGCCCGAAGAGAGCACAATTGATTCGCGGCGGTGCAGCTCCTTGCAAATCACTTTTGCCAATGCATGCGCCAGCTTCGATTCCTTGTTTTGCGCCGCGTGCGCCAGGGGGCTGAAGGACACAACACCCTAGTTCATTCCGTGTACATGTGATATGTACAACAGGTCCAACATTAATCAACATTCTGAATCACAGCCAGAGGCTCGCTGCTCATGAGGTAGGCGTGCGTCTTTTCCAGTAAAGCACTGGGTGTTTGCTTTAACAAGCGATGCTAGTGTCAAATGTCATGCACCGCCTCATCGCCAGCGGAACTCCCTTCCTCGTCGCCTCAGGCGGAGTCTGCGGTGGTGGACCGGGAGGTGTCCATGGGGCCAGCAAAGCTAACTGCTCTGGAAGTGCCAACAACAATTCTGGTGGAGTGTGAGGGACAGCCACTCCGTCAAGCCACACCCCAGTCAGTTGAGGGGGCGTTTGTGGCGCAGCATCCCATTCGGGGATGTCTACCCACTCATCGTCAGACATTGCCACGGGAGTTTGTGGCGCAGCATCCCCTTCGGGGATGTCTACCCACTCACTCTCATTGTCGTTG
>Ga0126342_10010985_pt1 | contig 16184 bp, 13 predicted proteins | sample Cyp1metagenome_FD_92528 | JGI IMG/M metagenome (GOLD analysis project Ga0126342, IMG submission 92528) | Coral microbial communities from Lord Howe Island, Old Settlement Bay, Australia - Cyphastrea 1 metagenome | ecosystem: Host-associated > Invertebrates > Cnidaria > Coral ... | reverse complement strand
ATTTCTGTTGATGATGCTCGGCACTTCCGATCACAACATTGAAGTTGGGGGTTGCGGGGGTAAGCAGGGTATCTCTGTGGTTTCCTGTGGATGGCTGTTTTTTTTGAAGAACCCGGTATCATACCCCATTATGGGGACAATTATCATAATATGTAGTGTCACTTCTTTTCACCCTATAAGATACAATATCAAAGACATATTTCCCCCATCAATATCCTGTAATGGGTGTTTGATATCATATTCATCCATATACAATACAGTCATAAATATCCTCATAGATATTTCTCAATCACTGTGACTGTAACGTCCCAATATGTCCGATAATCCACGGCTTTGGCCCGTTTGGCCCGCCCGTTTAGGCCGAGCCGCAGAGCAGATTCGCAGTGCCAACTACTCCACCAAGGCGCATGGGCCTGGATACGCATGCATGTGAACAGATATAAATATATAAATAAATATTTGTATATATATAAGATGCATGTAATGTAATGTAATGTAATGTAGTGTAGTGTAGTGTGATGTAATGTAATGTTATGTTATGTATGTATGGATGTTATGGGTATGGGTAGGGGCATGGGTATGGTATGTATATCTGAGTGTGTGTTCACATATCCAAACATACAAATATAATTCATATATATATATGTGTGTGTGTGTGATCATTCTTGAATATCACCAGGAACTTTTTAGGGTCGCCATTGGAGTCGCCATAGGTCGCCGTTTACTTAGCCAGGACTTTTATGGTGACTTGGTCGCTGCCTTCCCAGAACTGCGGCTCTATTGTGCTGGGCGCTCAGCTGTTGAGGTTGGGATGTAGGAACGACATGTCCAGAGCACCTGGCGGTCAAACACATCATGATTTTGGATGATTTTGGATCGTTAATTCTATAGGAACATCAAAGGACAGCAACGCGAAAACCTTGTTTGCGCTGTTTTTGTCGTTTCCATTGAAGGGATGTAAAGATGGCAATCGGCTGAGTGCCAAATGTCATGGCTGCCATAGCTGCAATCACCATAGTGAGTGTAGCCCAATAAAACGGCAGGCCTTGAAGTGTACGAATCCCAAATTTGGTGAAACGATGTCAAACGGCCACATAGGCCAGATGGATCCATGTGGACCCATGTGGACTCATGAATAAGGATATTCCCTTACATTTTCCTTATGCAGATGACCCTAGGTAATCTAGGTACCTATAGGTACCTAAACTGCCTACACTTCTCCTTGTTGATTTCATTTGGATGATCCTTTGATATCCAGTGAGGTGCCCACATTTTGAGATGCCCTGCTGCATCCCATGCATCCCATGCCCAGGTGGTGCGAGAACAGAATGGTGATGGACGCGTGCTGCTTCCCTCGCTGTCAACCCTAACGACCTCCGCCAGTCGCACAGGCCTAACGGTGAAGCTTGGTGAATGGTTGACCTAGCTTGATATACTGGTGCCAATACAAGCTGCAGGAAATCATTGGGAACTGGTCAGCCAACAATTGATCCAAAAAAAAGACCCGAATGACAACCCCCAGGTGGGGATGGTTCAAGACGAAATGTTTTGTGTGGTCGATGATTGAGTTTGCCTCAATACTGCTTGCAAACCAAGATCTACAATGGTTCGTAGCAGCACTTTCTGCACGTTGCCAGTCCTGTTCCAGGGTTTTGTGCACCAGGGGTCTGGGAAACAGGCGAAGATGAATATCAGCGTACCATTGGCGCGCTGTTCTGCATCTTCTGGCTGATGCGAACACATTTGGATGGCAAGGACGGGATTCGCAGGGGCATCTCCGTGACATTTGGGCGTCCTTTTTTTAAAATCGGCCGGCTGCGTTTAGGTGTATCGAGAACTGGCCACGGGCAGAGCTATGAGAATCCACGTCTCTGTTTACAGTAGCTCTTTTGATACGTTTCTTTAGGCCTAGAAAGGGGGCCACAAAGATGAATTTCAGCAGGATACCTCACTGAGGAAACAGCGATCTTATGGGAGTGTTTGTTTCAGTGTTTGATGTTCACATAACGAGGATTTGGATGCCAGCGACCATGCGTCCACATGTACCTGTATGTTCTGAATCCGCATGAGTGGATGATTGCAGGGGCCAATGTGAGGAGAGTATGCCATCACCATGACAATCTCTGGGGCATGCTATCATGCCCGTTGCTACAAGCCAAACAATCATCAATGTAGATTCACTTAGTATCATTTTGTAACTTAGTAGTTGTATGTTGTAGCGTTATGCTGCTTTCCTTGCAGGAGTCCTTCTGCTTCGGTTTGGACCTCGATTGGAAACCACGAACCAAGGCCCATTTCAAGGACCTACAGCCGTGTGTCCTCTAGGCCCTAGGCTTTGAAGCCCCAATCATCTCTGCAAAATGGTTTCTGTTTGTCATTCCAATGCCTTTCAATGTCAGGAGCAAGAGCTTGAGGCGGGTTTCTGTCAGGGCACTGACTTGGAAAATGGAATTATGTATACTAAAAATAGATTATTATGTGCTTTCCCAGGTGGAATTTCCTCCCGGGTTCGCTTGATTTTTCCTGTAAGATCTGTGAGCTGGATCTGAGAAAATGGTCATAGGCGTTTGCCCCGGTGCTCATGCAAATGGTCAAAACGTCAATCGTTCACATAGCTGACATCCTGGACTCCAAATCCCCGTCCAGGCTGAGTACAAGAAGCGCAAGCTCTTCTATGAAAAGACTGATTGGGCAGCCATAGAGGCCCTCTTCGTCCGAAGCTCACTTGGATTCAGAGAAGCGGTGCATAGCGGTGCCATGATACAGCAATGTCGCCGAATGTGATTCGTGGCTTGCCAGGACCAAACATAATGATATCATCATAATCATAGTTAACTATCAAATCAAACAATTTCAATCATGACATGGGTCAACTAGCTAGCTCAATAATCTCTGTCTCACTAGTCTCGCTATGTCTCGCTAATTTCTTCAACCAAACGATCCACGGTCATTGTGGGCATTGGTTACACAAGAGAAATATTGTGCCAAGCAGTACCAAGTGGTTTCTCCTTGCGCCGAGGTTGGAGCTGGTCTTTTGAACAAGGCACCTGCTCAATGACTCAGATTGTGTTTGGGATACTAAGCTCACTCTTCGAGTTCCGTTTTGAGGTCTCTCATAGTTTTGGGATGTTTTGGGCGCAAGGTGTCCAGCAATACACCTGGTGAGTGCATTGAAGGATGGTGCAGGTATGAAATCAATTGAAATCATTTGTCCAGTTCAAAGTGGACAAGCGATACAAGCGCACGCATAACTCATTGGATCCCATAGGATCAGGGGTCACTGTCAATGGCTACCTGGGCTCCTTGTAGCCGCCAGGTTGGTGGTACTCACGACGTGGATCGAACTCTGGCAATGTCAATGACTCAGCCGGACTTAGCCATCTGAACCCAAACCGATTACCATGGATTCGGCAAAGTCGAAAAACACTGGCATTGAACACTTCTTGCGTGAGGCTGAGGCAAATGTGATCCAGAATGGTTCACAATAACATTATAATAACATACAATAACAAGGATTTGATGGTGAGATATTTGATCAGCAACCTCAGGTAGCTGTGATCAAACTGATCAAACAGTTCACCATGTTCCCTCGTGGGTCCGGTTCCATCATACCATCTCGTCATCCTTGCAGGCTAGTGCTGATGACCATCCACGATGTGATGAAACTCGACATCCTTCGGCCCACCGTTGGCTGTGGCGAGTAGGGCACTCACGGCTCCGTCGTCCGTCGGGGTTGAGCTGCCTGCAAAATCCTGCAGTAGGTCACGGTCACGTGAATGCATCATAATCCCGGAACCAGCCTCACTTGCGCCCACAGAAACGACTCACTTGCGCCCAACTTCATCTGGACCTAGCTTCATGTACAAAACAACCATTTAGGGTCTACTTTTAGGGGACATGGGGGGGACTTGGGCACCGGGGGGTTAGGGCGAGACTTGGGGACCAGGGAAGGGGAAGACGCGCTTGATGCTACGTTGATGACATCTTGAAATAACTTTGATTTGAAGACGCCCTTGATGCTACGTTGATTGTAGAAAAATGAAGCACGCTGAGCATTGGCATCATGGTTCTAGTGACATGCTGTTTGACACTCCATGGTTCTAGTGTCATGCTGTTTGACACGCCAAAACCCCGCTGTGCTGAGTAAGTCGAGTGGAAAGGGGCTACGCGGGCACAAGCAAGCTTTGAGTGCAACTCATGGCACTTTGTTTCTAAGTAAATGAGAGTGAACTTGTAGTGACAGGTGAACGGCCAATGCTTGGTTCAAGTTAGGGTAGGGTGTGGTGGGTGTCGATTTGACCCAATGCGGCTTTTGTGTCCAAGCATAGGCGAAATGAAACTAAGAAACAAGCGAGACAAATCCGCGGGCACAAGCGAGGCCGTTTCCCATAATCCCGGGTAGATTCCGCAAACAGATGAAACTCCTCACTTTGCCAAGGCATTTTTTATGATAGGGGGCGAGAGTTTTGAAACCTGCAGGCACCAAGTGTCTCCAACTTGCAGTCTTCATTGCTTGTTGAATGTGTTGAAGACCTACCAGAAGTGCCAGCAGCTCATTTTTTTGCTGAGGTTCGGTGGCTACCGAAATGGGGAGCCCATTGGTGACCATGACCTTGCCTTGAGTTATGCCCCTTGGCTTTCCAGCCCTTGGTGCTTGGGCAACGTGCTTCCAGTCGGCGTTCAACTTGGAAATTCTCCCATTTGGATCCATTTGGGCAATAATTACTCTACGTATCTGCAGGTCGTCATAAGATCTAATACTAAACCCTTGGTGCCTTATCAATAGGGAGAAGGGCTTGATTGTCCCTGGCATGACCTATTTATTCATCACACCTGCACAGCGCACGGCTTTGGGCACCTGTCGTCCGAGTAGAGGTCAGCCATCGTCAGCCCGAGGTCTTGGACACCTGTCCCCAGGCTCTTCCGTCCTTCGCGGGGCTGTCACCTGCAATGCAGGAGAGTATCAAGTTGCCTGGTTGCTGATCCAAGACCGTTGCTGCCTGTGGGCAGAGGATGAGAAGATATATTATATTTAATTAAATGTATTATTATTTATGATTATATATAAATAAATAAGTTTAAAAAATATATATATATATATATATATATTAATGAAAACGATTCCTTGGAAATCCTTGGAAAGCTCAGAGTTTTCATTTGTTGTTGGAATCGGTTCGGATCTTTAAATAGGGTCAGCCCGTATGGACTTAGGTTCACACACTGCAAGTTGGACTACAACATGGGCATGGCACTTGGAAACTACACCAGTCAAACTAGTCAAGCAACAACAGCACTGATAGGCTAAGGTGAGCTCCAGCCAGTTTCATCAGGTTTCATTTCAAACGGCCTGTTGGCCCCTGACGTGAGGTTCAAGCACAATTCACAGATACATGCTTGCATTTTTTCACACGAGTGCCTCCCATCCCACCTCACCTTTGCAGTTGACTGTTTGGATCCTTATTTTGGAACCTTGGAGTCACATTGGAGTCTTCAAATCAAAGCGATTATAGGGATTCATAAATTTTAGTTCTCTGTCCATTTAGAGGAACAAGCCAACAGCGACTCGCTCATGCTGATGGTGAAGCGAATCTGTGAAGCTCAGGTTGGTTGGTCCAAGCTGAAGCTCCTCCAGGGGTTCTGAGACCCAGACACCATGGACTTCGATTGACGGTTGGATTGACGGATTGATCAGTTTGGTGAAGCATTCTCGCAGCATTCTCCCATATTCTCCCCAGAATCGGCAGCGTCAAGGCACTTTTCAAAGCCTTCCGAAAGGTTGTCTTGGCTGGTGCTGCGTCAGATCGAAAATCAGTGCCTTGGTCTTCCTTGGTTTGATGTACTTGACGTGGCCTTTTGCTGGTGCACCTGAACCACTGCTAAGTCGATCCACGCAACGTTGTTCTATACAGTATATTTCTATATATTTCTATATATTTCGGTACACTGTATGGGTACATGTGTATCTTGGCTAGTGTGTGATGTTGTAGGGCATTGTAGGGCTATTCCAGCCATTCCCCTTGTGAAAGTCCAACTCCATTTCATGCAGGACCCAACCGCACACAATACTTGGATGATGCTGACCATCTCATGTTTAGCGTGTGTGATCGTGTGTGTATATAATATATATATGATATTATAATATCATATCTATTCTCTTTCTCTTCTTTTTTGTGTGTGGTGTGTATGTACAACATGTATACAACATGTATATTTGGCGCCTGATCCTGGAGAAGCCAAGGCCAGTGATATTGCATTCTACTTTGTTCACTGGTGCGGGATCCTACGGCTGGGTGGAAATCTGGACAGCAAAGTGAATCAAATGGCAGAGTGAATCCAACTAGATCAGCACCTGGAGCCACTTAGGTTTTCAGACCTGGCAGGGGCTGAAGCTTTCCCCTTACAAGGCTGTGGGTTTGCCATGGTTTGTCCTCCGCTTGCTCCTTGTAGGACGATCTACGTCTAAATTTCAATGGGGGTCTAACATTCAAGGTGGTCACACTTGTCCCTCCTTGATCCCGGTTTGCTCCTGCCTTATATACAACCCAGTTCGCGCCCTCAGATGATAGCCAAACGTGCATGCAAGCTCACTCAAAGCCACACTCATTTATATACTACACATTTATACATTTTAGATTAGAAATGAAAGAATCCAGGACAACTTCACAGAAGTTTCGCCTGGCCAGCACGAGGCTGTGAGAAGTTTGTCTTGAAGTTCCCCTTGCATGTCCTCAGTAGCTTTATCGATTCCTTCGCTGTTGTCGGCTCCTCAGAAGTGAGCAAAATGCGAGAAATTTCGAGAAATCTTGAAATCTTTTGCTTGCAATTGAGCTTCATTACCACTATTTCTTGGGACTGAAATCTCTCCCCTGCCAAACATCGGGGGAGCGGATCAGCAGTTCCGTGAGGTTTGGAACCTTGGACCCAAGACAGAGACGGAAGTCTTCGAGGCGCCATTCAGAGTTTGTCCTCATGTGAAGCCACCAGGGTGCGTACGAAAATTCTATGCATACTCTCTTGATCTCTCTTGTTGTTCCGGGATGTTCCGATATTATTCCGATTTTGTTTTCGTTTTATTGGAAAGTCCGTCCTGGGATAGATGGAGATGGCGCGTTGGGTGAGTGTTCTGCTCAAATGCCAAATGCTAAAATCACATTGTAAATATGCTATCCGGCATTATCAGGTTTATATTTTAATGTTTGTGACTGTGGATGCTTGCTACCAGCTGTCAGACGCCTCATGTAGAATCGCAAACATTGCATTTTATTTCCCCCATGCCCTGTTTCAAATCCCCCATTGAGTTTTTTTTTGGGTGCATTTTTCGACACACCTACACTGCCAAGAGCGTTTTCCCATGCGTTTGAGATCCTTTGAGCTTTGAGCTGTTGTTTTTTGGTGGTGATGAGCTCTAGATCCCCCGATGACAGCAGAGACACTTGGCCAGGACTACCTGGTTTGGCGCTGGAACAACATCGGCAATGCCAATCCCAAGCTGGGCCATACACCCACGGGCACCGGTGCCATCGCCAAGATGCGCCTGGCCCGGCCCCAAGATCCATTGAGACGTGGGTTTAACATGGTTTAACATGTTTAACCCTCAGATGGGCCGTAATAACTGCTATGGCAGCTTTTTTCCCATGACCCGCGATTGCAATCGATTGCAATTGCCATCAACTCTCATCTATGACGGGTATTGTCACCTCTTGGTGATCTTGGTGTATGGTGATCTTGGTGTAGAGAGACTTGTTTTTGCGACCGGGTTTCCAGTTCTGGATTTCCCAAGATGAAATAGGATGATACATGACAAGTGGCACCAACCGGGCACCAGGTGTTAATGGCTCAAGGAGACAGTGCGGAGGTCATGAGGCGAGTGGAATTGATCTTGTGTGAAGGAGTGGGGAACTGTTGCAGGTAGCCAATCGTCTTTACCAAAAAGGCTACGGCTACAGGTTTTTGTGATTGAACTCAAACCCTCATCATTGAATTCCTTGGGTCACTCCACTTCGCTACCAAGCCACTTCGGAATCACTCCACTACCTGGGCCACCCTTCCCTTTCTCAGACCATGAGGCATGGTGGGTGGCTAGTCTGATCTCCATCTGATCTCCATTTCTCTTTGCAAACATGGCGGCGGTGTTTTTTTGCGAGGCACTTTCTGAAGTTGAAGAAAGCGGACAGAGAAGTGCTGAGTCAGGCCCAAGGGACCCAAGGGATCCCAAGGGTCATAAGTCATGAGGGTCACTTGGGTCATGGGAATCAAGAAACCAATCCTGGTGGCCCAATGGCCCGGTGCTTCACTAAACGGTTTTGGCCAAGGAGCTGGCGATCACGGGCTGCGCCATGCAGAAATTTAAACGTGACAGCTGGAAGGAGCGGAGACATGGACAGGTGGATGGACGCATGGATTGATGAGGGAGAATCAGAAAAACGATATATTATATATAATATATATATATAGGCCATTATAGGCCTATGGCCTATGGCATTGTATGGGTCATCATGGGTCAGCTCAGCATGTAGATACATAGACCGGATCCTATAGGAATATTCACATCGACATTAACATGTAAGATATAGGTCTTATATGATATTATATTGTGTATGTATATGGTTGACAGCTGCAGATGTGTATGCAAATAGAGATGTTTTGTTGGGTGCGAGCTGGGTGCACTTGCCTCCTGAGAAACTGAAACTCTCCCAACCTCAGGAGAATGGTGGCCCAGCCATACTGGCATGAGCCCTAGTCCTCTTTCGCAAAGAACAGGCTAGTCAGTGTTATCCTCACTGTTTGTCGTAAAGGCAAACATCATGTTCATCCTTATCCCTATGGCCTTCCTTGCCAGCCTCACCGTCTTCCTCGTCATAGCTGCCGTTGTTATCGTCGCCATTGTCGTCATAGTTTTCTTCTTCTTCTGCTCACCACCACCACCACCACCACCACCACCACCACCACCATCATATATGTATATATATATTATATATACTCCATTGCCATTAGCCATTATCTTATTCTTCTTCTGGGCTTCACCTGACATCCACTCCCGCCGTGTGCTGGCGAAATAGCTGAAACATGTCCTGGCAAAGGAATGTATGTTTCAAGTTTGTGCACGATGTGAATGACTGGCCCAAGCCCGCCCACAAAGAGTTTCCCCCCGTTGCAGTTCCAGCGTTCTTGAGAGAGACTACCGGTTTGTGACACGGTTTTACTGCGTACCTGTTTCAGATTTGTCCCAAAGTATGGGCCACTCAAAATGCAGACTTCCACCCGGCATGACACTCAGATCTACTATGCACCTGCGCTGCTGCAAAAAGCTGGCCGAGAGGAGTGCAGCAAATTGCCCGCGCACGGTGAGATTTGGCACGATTGTCCTCACACAAAGGTTTGGACAAGGGCGCCCTTTAGCTTGCAAACGTACCAAGCCTCAGCGTCTTCCACTAGTTTCAATAACTCATTAATGCTGGATCGCCGGTTGTCGCATTGATCCACTTTGACACAACGCAAATCGACAAGCCAGAATCCGAGAAGAGGACCCTACCGGTGCCATGATGATTCTGTGCGAGATCTTTCGGCAAGCAAGGTCTCTTTGGCCCCTGTCACCCTGGCATGCTTGGGGGTTTGATGAGAGCCCGAACTCCACCCCACCAGCCAATGCGCAGATGATGTGACAGCTGCTGTTTGCTCCAATTGATACAAGTGGCAGGTCCACCAAGCAAGAGGACTGTGACAAGACCGTGATGGTGAGGGGCACAGACTCGCAGAGGGGCTGCTTGAGTGTCACCTTTACTAGGCCATACCATAGGCAATACCATAGCTTCCTATATTATGTGTTTCTTGAGTTCACCTCACATGGTTAGCCGGAGTTGAGCCGGACATCAGTCATATTGGTGATGCACCCCAGCATCACATCCATAGATACAGTATCCAGCGATATCCAGCGCATACACATCATGGATTGTTTGCAACATGCTGCCCCGAGGTTCGGATTGATGTCCTGAAGGAGCTGCAGGCAATGTAGTAATCTTCATGCCTGTGCTTGGCCGACCTTCCTGTGTAATTCCTGCTGGATCAGTGAGTCGAGACTTTTAGGTCCAGATTGTGTGCTCATGAGCTGGGTAATTAGCGCCCTCCATTGGTGCAATTTTGATGTTGTGCGTTACTGGAACTCCATCTTATGAATCAGGGGATATTCAATACGTTTCAAATTATTTCAATATGTATCCAATGTGTCAATGTAATTATTCTAATTATTAGTATTCACATCCGCCCCCCTTTAACCCCCCCCCCACCCCCCCCTTAAAGGGGGGGGATGTATTCACCATGTTTCGGCTTTGATTTGGCCAAGCCAAAAGGTGACAGCACTGCTGCGCCACCTTGGCAGGTCTCCACAGTGATGGACCCTAGACCTGGCATTCACTATGTGCTTTGTAGGGTCTGGAGCCCCGCTGACATGAAACGTCATGAAACATTAGCATCGATTGCATGGTGCCATGCATGGTGCCACAATGTGCCACATAAAATCATAATTATATATAATCTTAATTGATATAATATACAATAAGTGTCCATTGCACCTGATTTATCTGATTTCATGATGCAAGAATGGCCGAAAACTCCGAAAACTGAGATGTTTCTCTGCGTCCTCCCTGCTTACGCGCTTAATCAATCTTAATCATACTTGCCAAAAGAGGCCACGAAAGAGCCAAAGTGAGACATCACAACATGTCACCACTCTGGTCTCGATAGAATTGCCGAGGTCAGCACCCAGGATGCACAGGCTGCGGCCGGGGAAGACATAGACGGCAAAGACTAGGCCCTCGTAGGATTTCGCCAAATTGTGGTTCAGATGCTTAAGGAAATCCAAAAAAAATATATCTTACATTTTGGGCTACTGGGCTGCATACTTGGGTCGAATTGGGAAGGGAGTGGCTTGAAGTTTGCATGTGTAGAGACTGGCATGGACTCTGGTTGGAATTATGTAGGGATGGACTTCCGCACATGAACCCTTGGAATCAGCGAGCCCATGATCGACTAAAGCACGTTTTCAAACCGGTTGGAGACTCCATATCCTGGATCCTGACAGCGGCATTGTTCATGATGTTTCCCTGGGTCCTCAGAGATGTGATTGGGCACACCTTCCTGGCGTGTGAAACGATTCTGGCGGAACGGATTCGATCTCACCAAAAAAGCTTCAAAGCGACAGTCGCTCCTTCAGACATCAGAGCAAGAAAAGCAAGAAAAGCATTGAGGTGATAAATAGGTGATAATAACCGTATGAGTTGACCAAAACATGTTTTCTTTGCGGTTCGGCATCCCACCGCTACATCAATTGTTCTTTCGGGGTGAGGTGAAGATCGTCACGAATTTGGACATGAAAGAGATTGACCAGGCCAGAAGGGCCAGAAGGGCCAGAAGGGCCAGAAGGGCCAGAAGGGCCAGAAGGGCAGTGACAGAAATCGAGAGTGTTTGGAGTTGATGGTTTCGCGAACACGCCTAATGTGGCCTCAATATTTGGGATTATATCTGGATACATAACATGTTATGTTTTCAGTTCGATTGAAACCGTCCAGTTCACCCCTGTCCTTGAGGATCTTTGGAGATTTGGGTGGTTGAGATAGCAGTGGTCCGCGGTCCATGTGTCCATGTGATTGGTGTGGTCTGTCTCGCTTTACAGTGGGCGGTGACGCCAAGAAATTTTCGTCCGAGGGTTGTCAGATTGAATTGCAAGCACCAAGATCGGATACCTATCCTGCACCTAAAATACCCAAGCAGCAGAGCTCTGACCCGGAAGCATTGGAAGGGAGGGAGGGAGGGAGGGCGGGTGAGAAAGAGAGAGATAGAGAGAGAGAGAGAGAGCGAGAGAGAAAACAACCCATGGCGCCTGTGCACAGTGGATGCACGGACTGCCTGACTGACTGAACGAATTGAATGAAGGAAAGAAGCAAGGAATGCATTGAATGTATGTCACTGTGCGTATGTGTAGATAGATTGGGCAATCACAGATTATATAATGAAACGGATAAAGGATAGGTTGATAGATAGGTAGGGAGATGGATGCACATGCAACATACCTGGCAAGAGAGCTAGCACCATGTTGCCACGCTGTGTACATGTGGTATCTACTTCTCTAAGCTCCTGTGATTGCATTTGTATGCGTGCCTAGGTCCTAGGTGTGTGCAAAATCTTCAATCTCAGAACGCAAACGTCCACAGTCAGAATATTGAAACTTTCAGGGCCTGCATTGGCCCAGAGAGCTTGTTGATTGCCGCCCGTTTCTTACAGGCCACTCAGCGCGTGCTTCAATTTGGAGGTGATTCGGAAGACCACGCTGGCTGCTTCTCACCTTTTGGAAGGCCCGCAGAGGGCCGCCCACGTGAAATGAATGATTGTCCTGGATGTTGACAGAACTGCCAGAAAACAATAGGTTGGAGTTTTGTCCAGTTTGCTTATGCGTGGCAGATTTTCATAATGGAGACGCTGAACGAGAGTTGCTCTCTACTGGGATCACCATCTACCTTCAGACTAGTCTGATGAAATAATACGAAACAGATCATTAAGCAATCATGTTTCGCACATTGAGCAGATGGCAAAGAAGCCAGCCATCTAGCCAACGGTCTAAAAGTTTTCAGATTTGTTCCATGCAATTCTATATGATTTACGTGACAACAGGGCCCACCTGACTCCGCACTGATTCATGGAACTTTGCAGAATAAGCATCACCTTGGCGGGCCTGAGATTGAGCCGTCACCTTTCAAGATGTCCCATTGCATCAGAACTATCAGTTTGGGTTAGTTTTGCATATTATTTTGTTCCTTGTTTTCCATTGGGCCCGCTCCGAAATGCTTGGATTACCAGTTGACCCCAATTCCAACTGCTTCAGTCACTCCATCAGGACCAGAAGATCAGCTGGGAGGTGTGGCTGCCGTGGTGTTGATTTATTCGCCAACCCCTATAACCACCACAACCACAACAACCGCCACGTCATTGGTACTGTTCTTCACAAGTTGGGATCTTGCAGTTGAATGCAGTTGATGCCATTGAGTTTCTCAAGCGACGCGAGTCATTCTGTCATCCATCCCTGCAGCGGTTTACCACGTCACGGCTTTGGATTTCATTATCCATGGCAAAATGTGGCAAAGCATGCAAATAACAGGTAATAGCTCAGGCATTTGAATCTTTTATATACGGTACCCAAAGACAATAGCATCAATGACAATTGTCTCAGGAGTGCTTATGCACCAGAAAGATCCTGATAGCATAGGAACCCCACGAGATTCCCGCCCCACTCGAACCCCGCTAGCACCAATAGAACCCCACTGGAATCCGATCTGGAATCTCACTCAAACCAGTTCGATGCCATGGGGTGAACCGGGTGAACATTTTATCATGTGCAATGCCCATGCCATGCCTAAGCAATACCTCCCCAGACCGTGCCCATGAGAAGTTGCCACCTGAACCAAATTTCGCTTTTTTCTCCATTGGTTGATGTCCTCCAGAGAAGCGACCCCCAATTGGTTGTGGCCTGACAAAGCAAGGCTTGGTCGGGTTACTCGTGGCAACCTCAGAGCTAGTTGGATGGTGGGCAGCTCACCGAATCGGAAAGTGTCATGGATCACCGCCGTGTGCAAGTGACAGTCAGACACCCTACATAAATCTATATAATATTATATAATATGTTCTGAAGGAGAAAGGCTTGAGAATGTATCTCTTTGGATTGGTTCAAACTCAAGGCAGCATATAAAACTTCTTGCACATGTGCATTCAAGATGACGGGCGAGTGTTGGGCAACTAGTGGAGTTTTTGGTCGTCAAGGGTGTTGGAAAGTGAACCCTTTAGCACTTAAGCGGATCTATAATGATCTATAATGATCCATTATATTCCATTATATAATTATAGTCGTTATAACTATAATATACTATAATTATATATATATATATCTGTGCGGGTGAAATTCTGTTGAGCCCATTGTCGGATGTATCACGTGTTGGGGCCTTTATCTCCAAGATTCAACCCACTGGTAGGCATACTGGTAGCGCATTGCAGAGATCAAAAGTATATGAGTTCCATTGAGTTCCCCAGGCCCAGGGAAAGAATGTATAATGTATTCCATCAATTTCCATCATACCTCAACCCCTATGTCAGTTTGCTCACACTAAGGCAGTTGATGATGTTGATGGCGCAGTTCAGGGTGGGCTTCTCTACCCCTGCCTTTTCCCACAGCGAAGGGTGCTGTGTCGGTTTCACCGGACCGTGGCAGTGGTTCCCGGCCACCTTTAACCAGACACACTGGGTAATCAGTGGTGGAGAGTCGTTGGAGAGTCGATCGGTCGACTAAGATTTGGTGGTTCTCCCACATGTCCCACACGTGGCCAGCTGAGTTTTGACTCTAACTGCTTGAGATTGCGTGAATTGAGACCATGAAAGTATAGTTGCCCTGAAGGTTACTATATGCTTCAAACATGTTCAAACCATATATGCTGAATCAAAGACACCCTCCGATCCATAAATCATCAGAACCTGAAATTTGAACAGGTTCTTTCTGTGTAGCTGCAGGGTCGACAGGAAGATTGTTAACCGTATCTATTCAATCTATCGTGGCTTGGGTTGAACCTTTGGAGAACCATCATCTCATCCGCGCACTTGCGACCGCAGCTGGGCCATCGATGGGAGCTAGCAGAACAAGGGCACGTAGCCTTACAAGATGCATATGTTTTCTTTATTTAGTGTCGTGCTTCAATTTCTGTGCATTTACTTGCATTTAAAATCATACAAATACATAGGTACACACAGTCATATATCACATTGTATGCATAGATATTTGCCATGAGGTATATAGATTATGCAGCTGAGGCAAGCCCTATTATGACATCAGTGCATAATAGTACGTACGTTTGTATGTATGTACATATATATATATAATATGTATACATATACAGATCATATGCACACAATATACATAAATAGATAAATAAATAAAATTATATGTATTTATATATCTTTACATACACACATGCACATACATACGTAATTACGTACGTACATAGATAGATAGATAGATAGATAGATACATACATACATACATACATACACATAGATATACATAGATATACATAGATATGCATAGATATACATAGATATACAAAGATATACGTATTACATACATACTACATACATATGCATAGATATACATAGATATACATATACATACATATTTCATACATATACATACATATGCATACATATACAATCATATACATACATATACATATACTATCACATACGTACATAAACATACATATTCATACATAAACATACAAAAACATACATATACATACATATACATACATATTCATACATATACATACATATACATACATATCCATACATATGCATACATATTCATATACATACATACACATATATATATATATGCATACATACATATACATATACATATACATATACATATACATATACATATACATATACATATACATATACATACATACACATACATACATATACATACATACATACATACATACATACATACACACACATACATACATACATACATATATATATGGTACCCCCCCAAGCCAAGGTTTTATTACTTTACCATGATATTTACAATAGTTCATGATATTGTTGAAATGTATGGTAATCAATTGTTCCAAATTAAGATACAAATATAATAGTGAATGAAGTGTACAATGAAGGAAGTGTGACCCAAAGAAATACAAAGTCAAGTGGTGGATAAGCCAATAACATCAATATTCTAAGGCTCTTTGGGGAGGGCCCCTTAGAGAGAAGTCAAAAAACCTTAGAAAAACCAAAAAAACAAAAAAAAACAAAAAAAAACAATATTTGGAAACTCTTTGGGGAGGGCCCCTTAGAGAAAAGTCAAAAAACCTTGGAAAAACAAAAAAAACACAATATTTTGAGTCTCTTGCCTAACCTCTTCCATTTCCAAGACCTCTGGAAAATTGTTTTTTTTTTGGTTTTCTCGAAGTTTTTTTGGTTTTGCATCTTTCTGCTACCCAAGACTTCTGGAAAATTGTTTTTTTAATATTTATTTTGTAATTTCTCATCCCCAAGACATCTGGAAAATTTTATCTGCGATGCATCCTTCGATCTTGCTGTCACATCCTTTGTGCAAAATGTTTTGATGAAGCCATTTAAGCGTCAAT
>Ga0126342_10010984_pt1 | contig 16184 bp, 16 predicted proteins | sample Cyp1metagenome_FD_92528 | JGI IMG/M metagenome (GOLD analysis project Ga0126342, IMG submission 92528) | Coral microbial communities from Lord Howe Island, Old Settlement Bay, Australia - Cyphastrea 1 metagenome | ecosystem: Host-associated > Invertebrates > Cnidaria > Coral ... | reverse complement strand
TACATACATACATTACATACATACATTACATACATACATTACATACATACATACATACATACATACATACATACTTAACTTACCTTATCTTACCTTACCTTACATTACATTACATTACATTACATACATACATACATACATACACACACTGTAGAATTGAACTAGGTATATACATATACATATACATATATATATATATACATATATATACATACATATACATATATATATACATATATATATATATATGTATACATATATAATGATTATGTGTATGTATATGGCCGTATATACACATACAGAAGGAAATTTCATCAAATGTGTCTTGATGAGAATATACGTATACTGTAACAGTATATGTAAGTCATATCGTGTAAACTGTGTAAACTGCCATTTGTCCGCGGAAGGAAGACAACCAAGTCATGGGGGTACCCCAACGGCTGGTTTATCAGGAAAAATCCCAATCGAAAATGGATGATTTATAATGGAAAATCCCTATCAGGCCGGTGGTATACCTACCCCTTTGGAAAAATATGAAAGTCAGTTGGGATTATTGTTCCCAATATATGGAAAAATAAAAACCATGTTCCAAACTACCAACCAGCCCAAAAATACGTACCAGTGGAAGTGTCTCAATCCCAAGCATTAAAAACCACCAGGGGCAGCCCCATCCGCAAATGCCTCGTAGTACCAGGTACCGGGCGCCACATGCTGTGTCTTCCTTAGTGCTTAAACATCGAAAACATAACTACGGCGACGAATGGCGAGACGGATCCAAGCGAAATGTGGATTTGGACTTTCTGGAAATTTCTTGAGTTAACTATAATACTATAGTTACCCTAGAAAAAGGGTAGATTTCCTCGAATCTATAAACCAACAAAAATATCTTGGGCACCAGCTTGTGGAGGATGTACTTTTTCAGTGCTTTTTTTGTGGCCACATCTCTGGAGTTGCTCCCAGAAAACCACCCTTTTTTGTTGGTAAAATCACCATGGTTCATTCGTAAATCATCAGGCATGAATCACATCATATCACACAAAACATATCAACTAATTAACTAATTATATCCCCATCCTTTTTGCTGGTTAAGACATGTTAAAACATGTTAAAACAAGTGTCAAACAAGAGAAACAAGGTGGCCCCTCGTTACAAGTTGGTTTAGAAATCCATCTCACTACATGGCCAATCTTAGACACCCTGCACAAAAAAATCTTAGCTGGTGAACGTAGATAATCCCATTGATACCAAAAGACTAGTTAGGATTAGTTAGTACCCATGCAAGATTGACCTAGTTATCATGTACCACTAGTACATCTATGGTTATTTCATCACCAAAATCTTTAGATGTACTAGTTTTGTTGCACCCAGATCACGCAGGAGCTCCATGGTCCAATCATTCATCATTCATCCATCATTTCCCCGGATCTTTGCGCAAGTTAAAATGTTTCCCAGATCTTTGAGTTAAAATGTAAAAACACCTAAACATTGACGGTAAAGTCACTTACCCTCTGGTAAACTAACATAGCTATTGAACATTGCCATTTATAGTGGATTCACCCACTAAAAATGGTGATTTTCAACAGCTATGTTCATTTACCAGAGGGTAAGTCCTTAGTGTTGCTGGTTCTATGTATCACCATATGTGTAGTATTACTAGATTATATACAATTATCGTTCTGTATATCCGATTCATAGATATCATGAGATATGAACTGATGGTGAACGCATATGCCATTGATATCCCATCATATTATGTATATGTGTATGTATATTATACATATGTTTCCATTATACTATTATGATATATGGATATATTATGTGTGTATACACGGTTATACACTGGTCATTACAATAGTATATTATAATCTACTATATATACTTATAATTATGTTATATTACATATGAATACTATATCATCCATTTGTATATAATATATAGATACCTCATTAACTGATAACATATGCACATGAACCAATGGTTTCCCCAGGATTTGTTTCCATTAAATCCATTTATTTTCGATAATTATTTAAATTTAAATATCCAATATATACTATAGCCATGGGACGGACATTAATCATATATATACTATCCTATCCATACACGTGTAATTACTATTATAGAAGATAAAATTTATAAATACTTGTGTCAATAGTATATCCATCAGTATCCAAGGAATTGTATTATCCCAAGAAATATACATTACTTTTATCCCAATACCCTCTGGTAAACTAACGTAGCTATTGAACATTGCCATTTATAGTGGATTTACCCACTAAAAATTGTTAATTTCAGCAGCTATGTTAGTTTACCAGAGGGTATACTATCTTAGTATCCCATGCATATTCTTCCCATGAATAGCAAGATATCCCATGATATCATTTATCCCACAATACCCAACTATGCCATTAAAACATTATATATATATACATATGAAAATTGGGATACAAGTATTTATAATATTTATTGGGATATTCCATAGATAATCCATATATTATATATATATATAATTCCCAATATGCTATCCGAAATACAATTCGCATGTATTATTCCCATGGCTTTGGCGGTTTATCCGATGCATATGATTCCCATAACAATATCCACGTTAAGTTTAACACTCAATATTGAATATAAACTCATAATATTTGATATATGATATAGTTTGGCATAATATCCAATATATCAAATATTATGAGAAAACTATTATTGGAAAAGATTCTTATTCTTAAAGTAGTTGTTTATCCTTTGATATATCACATAATTCTTCCTATATCCAATGTTAACTTTAACATGCAATATTGAATATAACCTCATAATTTTTGATATATGAATATATATATAATTATATATATATATGTATATATGATATAGTTTCCCCATAACAACATCCAATAAAGATATTCTTCCCATTTCCCTTTTTTATTCCACACACCAACTCACCAAGCCGCAGGGTTCGCTCGTCCTCCGGCGGCGAGGCGCGCGCCAAGTAGTGCAAGCGTAGGGCCAAGCCTAAGCTCCAGTGGTTTGGACGGTGCTGGTTGCGGAATCCCCAATAGCTGGTTCAATGGATTGGTTTAAGGGAAAATCGGAACCGGAAACCATGGTTTTAACCATCAAATATAGGGGGTTCCTGTAAATTTTCCCATCATCCAGTTCTATCACTGGTTGGTTCATTTCATGGCAAATCCCTATGAAAAATATGGCGGATTCAACCAAGAAAAAAGGGGGTACCCAAAAAGGGCTGGTTTATCATGAAAAATCCCAATCGAAAATGGATGATTGAATGGGAAATCCCTATCAGGTTGGTGGTATACCTCCCCCTCTGAAAAATTTGAAAGTCAAATGGGATGATGACATTCCCAATATATGGAAAAATAAAAACCATGTTCCAAATCACCAACCAGAAATGGATGATGTGGGGCCGGGGATAGGCCTATTTCAGGAAACCTCCATTTAGGAACACGAAAATAGTCATGAAAGCATGAGAGTAAAAGCAAGAAATATTGAAACCAAAAACAAAGATGAGCTGTGAAATAGATTTGATTTGGTACATCCTTTGGTACATCACCAAATATCAAATATAGAAATAGTGAGTGATTAAACCAACAAAAGCATGACATGGAAGAACCAAAAACAGAAAATGAGCGGGCAAGACTGGGGATTCAAATAGCAAACATGAGGACTGGACCAAAACTCCGGACTTAGCTGGCCAAAAAAATAGGATGTATCTACACCAAGTTTTGGATTTGAGTAAATGGAACTGGGGACTGAACCAACAAGAAAATGATGTGAGTGATGAGACACAGGATTTTAACATGTTTAATTCAACAAATGGGATTGTAGAATTTCAGCAACTGTATATATAATATAACATAATATAATATGATATACTAGAATATAATATAAGATAATGTGATATAATATTATATAATATATGAATATATATGATATGGTAATTTGTAACACACGTGAATCAACTATAGTATTTGACCAGCTATGATACAGTCTGACAATGTACCCTTTTGGAGCCTTTGCGGAGGACTCATAAATTCAGGCACCACATACAAGGTGAGGCAAAATTCCTATACAAGTTGGTTTAAAACCCCATGAATACTATCGTTATATATATATATATATATCATGTATCTATCATGTTATATCGCCCATAAACCATAGACTTCGGCTAGTTACAAGTCAACTTGGCTATCGTTTGGGTGCCTAACCTGGTAGTTCATTGATCTTCAAGTGCCAAACTTCGTTCTTGACCGAGTTACCACCAAGCGATTACGAGAGTAACAACTGACTTCATTAGTACGCTCTGGTGTCCTCAAACATGGCGGGCTGGACAATTCCACATTTAGTTCGATGATTTTCCCAGCTTTAAACCTCCGTGTATAGATGTTCATAGGGCATTTTCGCATTTTCCATTGCCAACCACGTTTGATTACCAGATTCAGATGGGAAAAAAAGGGTGAACCATCAACAAAAACATGATCCTGACAGCCACCCTGACAGCCGTTTATCTTACCTCCAAAATACCTCCAGTGCTGCCGCGCCGGTCGAGGTCGGATCCACACATATAAATTTGGTATAAAAGCAGTCCCCGTCGTCAGCTCATCAACTCGTTTTTTACAGTGCTCCGCGTCCCTGTCCTTCTGAATTGCCAAGTAATTGGTGCTTGAAAAAGCGGAACATCTTCCCAAATCAATCGAAAAGGGTCACCTTCCCAAATCCACTATATATGCTTGAAGATTGAAACAGATACATTGAGAAAAAATACACCAGCAACCAGTTTTTAACGTTCTAAATCCCAGTGGCTGTGATACCCTCTGGTAATTTGTTACAAATCTATTGTATATATGGCACATAGAAATAGTTGATTTACCGAACTTGAAGATGATCATTTTTCCAGTTCGCGAACTGTTAGTTTACCAGAGGGTAAACGTTCAATCAATCCCAGTGGCTGTTGGTGTCCGTGGGCAACCAGTCAGTGATGTCATCTAAGTACCACTTCTTTTTCAGAGCTTCTGGCGGATGACAGACAACCGAGTCGTCTCCAGCTTGACCCGTGGGAAATCCCATGATTTTGCTGCGAAAGTCATCAATGAATATAGGTGAGAGTTTTCAATTGCCATAGAATCAAACTATATATTTACCCTCTGGTAAACATTTACATAACTATGGAAAATCACCATTTTATAGCTGGGTAAATCAACTATAAATGGCCATTTTCAATAGCTATGTTAAATATATATATATATGTACAGGTTTCCTGAAACAGGGATACCTCCAAATCATCCATTTTAATGGGGATTTTCCATTGTAAACCATCCATTTGGGGGTGCACCCGTTTATGGAAAACATGCCACCAGTTGGGAATCTGCAAACTACTTTCAGTCGAAAGTCTGCAGGCCGCCTTCGGCACATGCCACAACTCCAACCACAGAATTGGCCATGTTTACCAATATAAACTCATCTAAACAGTGGTCAAGGTGGCCCCAAATCAGATGGTCAAGGCCCCATTCACTCGTTACCATCTTTTTATGGCTAACATAGTCATGGAAAGATCCACCCATTTTTAATAGGTAAACCATCTACAAATGGGCCATCTATACCATGGCTATGTTAAATAACCAGACGGTAAACCATAAACTTTAGGGCCCCTGCAAATGCAGAAATAAAGCACTGAAGCTCCTCAAAACTACAATGTGAGGCCCCCCAGTTATAAGTTGGTTTATAAGCCCCAGTAACTAGTTCGTTATAAGTACCATAAACCAGAGTGAAATTGGAGTTATGTTCACCAACTTAGCTATCTAACGGGGGCCTCACATTGTACAGAAAGATGTGGAACAGCCATAGTTTCCCCATTTGGACAATGACTGGTTGGTGGTTGAGCCTACCCCTCTGAAAAAAATGATAGGTGAAAATTGATGGGCTGAAGCATCGCTGCCGTCCTGGCACTCGCAACTCCTCGTGCAAGTGTTCAATGGCCTCAACCAAAACATCCAAAACAGTGCTGCCATGGATCGATTGTAAGACAACAAAACAATCCCAACAAACAAATGCCGACAAATTTGTTCCAGGATGTTATATAATATAATATAATATAATATAATATAATAATATATAATACAATATATAATATAATATAATGTATATATGTATATAATATGTTATATAAAATATGATATATATATAATATATATATATATATCATATATACATACATACATAATATAGTACATATATATATATATATACATATAGATATATGATAGATGTCGTTTCCTCTGAATATTTTCCCGGTGTTGACCTTTTGTATCTATTTGTCGGTTGCTGTATATTTGCCAGCAAGAATTCTGATGTAAATCACTCAACATGGTGAATCAATCATCGAATATGATAACTGGTTGGTGGTTTCAACCAACCCCTCTGAAAAAGGATGGAGTTCGTCAGTTGGGATGATGACATTCGCAATATGATGGAAAGTCATAAAAGCCATGTTCCAAACATTTCCAAACCACCAACCAGATAAAATACGAATTAAATAGTCAATCATCAGTTTGGCTTAAGATTCAAACAATCTCCGGCTGGTAACGTTGGTACGTGACCACTTGGTGAGTGACGTCGCCATGTCGCTTACCCAAGTCAAATTGAATTTCCAGGAAATATTTACTGGAAACATGGTTTCTACCCTCATATTTGGTAGTAAGCCCTGGTGTGTTTTCCCTCCAAAAACTAACAAAGCAAAGAATCAACATGTCTCTGCGACTCTTTCGCCCCCCCTAAGCATTTCGCCGTGCTCTTCGTGACTTTCACCACCGCAGTGTGGCGAAATGCACGGAGTATTGGTAGTGTCTTAGACTTCAAGCATGCATATAGTAACCCCGCAAAAAATCGAAATGTGTTTTTACGACTACAGTGGGATTTGACAACTCTATCTTTTTGGGGGTTCCTATAGTTTTCCCGGGTGGACCTTTGCAGCGCTAGTTGAATGCTGCGAACATCAAGGATGAGTTGGATCAAATGAGTCGATGACAAACACTGGTAAACAAACATAGCGAACTGGAAAATGGCCATAGAAATAGTATGAAATAGTTGATTTACCCAGCTATAAAATGGTGATTTTCCATAGTTATGTAAACGTTTACCAAAGGGTAGAACTCTCTACGCTGTATACAGGTGTATTATTAGATTATACTATGGCAAATATCCGCAAGTATGCCCATATCATTCTCCAACAATCCTCAAAGTTTACCCTCCGGTAATTTAACATAGCTATTGAAAATGACATTTATAGTGGATTTTCCCATTGAAAATTGTGATTTTCCATAGCTATGTTAGTTTACCAGAGGGTACCTATCCACCCAAAAAAGTCGGAGAACTATCCTCCAACAGCTAACACTTCGATTTCTTGGAGGACCATCCCAGTGGTAAATGACCCTGGCGATTACGTCCATTACGTCCCCCACGATTATCCCATGTCAAATCATTTACCCTCTGGTAGACTAACATAACTAAGGAAAATCACAATGTTTCATGGGAAAATCCACTAAAAATGGCCATTTTCAATAGCTATGTTAGTTTACCAGAGGGTATAAATGGTGGTTTGACTAACTCCAGTCAATAACCACTTAGACTATTAGATTATCCCAGAATACACCAAGAATACTTACAGATTATCCCATAATATACCATCATCAAAATTATTTATGCTAGTTCACTCACCCCAATCACCACATTTCGCTTCAAATTAAGGACAGAAGATGATCCCTCCAAACAGTTTCGCGAAAAAACAAATCGCAGCGCGAAACGTGCTGGTCCGAGCGGCATTTTCCAGGTTTTCCAGGACTAGCACCTGCCAACCGAAGGAGATCTTCAGCTTCTTCAAGGTGGTCTGCGGTGCAGCCAAGATTTGCGATACTTGGATTGTGTATTTATATGTATAATGTATATATATACACTATATATTGGTATATACATGTGTATATATATGTATATATTGGTATATACATGTGTATATATATATGTAGTGTATTATACTAATTATACTGTAAATATGTTGTGTATATGTATTCAATTGTATTCACGTGTCTTAAAATCATGTCTCTTAAAATGTCTTTAAAAAACATGTACTGCAGTATATGTAAGATACTTAGATGATATTATATGATGGATTTGAAGAACATGTCTATGTCAGTAAAAAAAAAACAACAAAACAACAAATCATGGGAAATGGGAACAAGCGAGGTTTTCGTTGGTGGTTAGATATCAAATGAACGATTGATCGGGTCTTTCCAACGATGGATAAACGCGGCAAACAAACTACACAGGTCCATCAGCCACAGCAACGGCCAGGGCATCATCTGGCGGCTCAAACATAGGCTACAAATCGACTTACAAAAAAAACATAGGCTATTGCTTTCTCACAAAACAATTTACACATATCTAAACCATCCATGTTTAGCGTCAATATACCATCTGGTTATGACTAACATAGCCATGGAAAATCATCTATAAATGGGCCATCTATACCATGGCTATGTTAAATAACCAGAGAGTATGTCAATAGTCGCGTTATTCATGACCCATGGCGCATGTTGGTTCACAGGATGAACTTCTCGACTGGGTCATCTGTGACTGCGATGCTTGCGCGCTGCCCGAAAAAAAAACAGCACAAATTCATATCATCATATATCATATAATATCATTTTATATCATCTTATATCATATCATATCATCTTATATCCTTTTATATAATATCATATCATCTTATATCATATTGTATCACATCATATCATATTATATCATATTATATCATATCATATCATCTTAAATCATATTATACCATATCATATCATATCATATTGTATCATATCATATCATCGTATAACATAATATATCATATCATATTATATCATATCATCTTTTATCATATCATATCATAGTATATATATATATATCATATTGTATCACATAATATCATATTATATCATATCATATCATATTGTATCACATCATATCATCGTATAACATATTATATCATATCATATTATATCATATCATCTTATATCATATCATATCATATCATCTTGTATCTATCATATCATATTATATATATATCATATCATATTATATCATATCATATTATCTTATATCATATTATATCATATCATATCATATCATCTTATATCAAAACATCTTATATCATATTATATCATATCATCTTATATCATATCATATCATATTATATCATATTATATCATATCATATTATATCATATCATATTATATCATATCATATCATATCATCTTAAATCGTATTATATCATATTATATCATATCATCTTATATCATATCATATCATATCATCTTATATCATATTATATCATATTATATCATATCATCTTATATCATATCATATGGTTGGAAACCTTGTAACTCCAACTGGCTCAGGGAACTCCAACATTTCCATACCCGCCTTCCCACTAAGGAAGTCGACCGTCTTTTGCGACCTGTCTCCATACAAGTTCTCCTGGACGGAGGGATTTTTGCCGCTTTTTTCATGGCTGGTTGGTGGTTTCAATAGTCATTGGGGCTATTCCAGAATGGTTGGTTGAATGTTGATTGATTTTGGAAAATCCATCTGGTTGGTGGTTGACCTACCCCTCTGAAAAATGATGGAGTCAGATTGGATCATCATCCCAACTATTGGGGAACACAAAATTCATGTTCCAAACCACCAACCAGGTGGTCATTTGATGCTGGAAATGGTGACCAACAAACTGAACAAAACACATATATTCCCTGGTTTTGGGGATCATGTTCACTATCGTCTTTTAAGATAAACATTGAAAATCCGAAAACAATTCATCAATCAAGTTCATAACCCATAGGATCCATGGTGCTGCTATATAAATATATATGGTAACATTTACCATCAATATACCCCAGTCATGTTAGCATATATACCAGCACCATGGATCCTATGGGCAAGTTCATAATTTGGTTCCACTGCACAAACTCGAACTTCATGAAGTTCGACCATTGTCGACTTAGGCTCCTCGGCTTCAATGGAGTATGATTTTTTTCAGGCTTAGGTATCGATATAGGATCATAATGGATCATAATGATATCCTGATTTTTTGCTGGTCAAATACTTATTGTTTATATATCCTCAAATCCCCCTTTTTGACGCTTGCTTGGTTGTTTTTTTTCTCAATGCGAAGCATGAGTACATATCGCTCTCGGCGTAATTCCCAAAATCCACGTCGAATGAGCAGTGCTAAAAACTCTCTGTCATCTCTTTGTACTGGTTGGTTGAGATTTTTTTCTGCAACATAATGGGTTATATAATGGGTAATCAGAATCACCAATAAACCAAGTAGCATGACTTTCTTTAATATCATCTGGTAATTTAACATAGCCATGGAAAATCACAGTTTTTAATTTCGGTAAACCATCTATAAATGGACCATCTATACCATGGCTATGTTAGTCATAACCAGATGGTAGCATGACTTTCTTTTTGATAACGACTCAACCATCAACCACTCATCATTTCTCATTTTGGTGGTTTTAACCCATCCCCAAAAATATGCCAAAGTCATCCCAAGCAATCGTCGCTATTGTATGGTTGGAACAAAAAACAACACTATACACATATTATACACATCTCATATACATATTTGAAACCACCAACCAGCCATGATGTTCCCAAGGATATTCCCACCAGCCATTGATGGTTCATATTCCTCATCACCACGGCCCGAGCCTTGAGCTCGGAGGCTTTAAGTTTGTTGGTCTCTTCCTCGGGAAGGCGAACCAGGCGAAACTCCTGTGGAATTCAAAAAAGAGCTCCAGAAAGAGATAGAAAAGTGAAACCAACTCCTGTAACAACATAGATCAAAACAGTGAAGTGATGCAAATCACTTTGCATATCTGTTCATTACTCTTCTGCACCCTTTTCGGGGCTGCTGTAAACTTGAAACGCAAAACAAACACATGACAAGAAGAGGGAACTGAGGAACCAAGATGTTGAAATTATCAACTGAAGAGCAACAAGAATTGCATGTCACCAAACAACAATTTTGACCAACAGATTTTGGCAAATAAACTGGAGCTCCTAGTACTAAACATTACCCAACTAGTTCCATTGGCTACAATTCTGGAGACACACGGATAGAATCCGTCTTTGGGTTCTGACAAAAACAAACGCCTCAGATAAACACAGGGAGATACAGGGAGTACAATAATGTACAATAGACCAGTCTGGGTTTTAAAAATGAGAACAACAACAACAACAACAACAACACCAACACCAGCAGCAGCAACAACAACAATTTACAACAAAGAAGTGTAGGGAGCAATTGACTAGTTTTGACCTGGGGACTTCAAACCCCTGGACTAAACCCACACATTCCCGAAGGTATCCCCAAAGCCCCCCTGGGTGAATCCAGGTCTTCCACATTCCATGGGTCCATGATCATCTATAATCCATAGATTCTACAAACTTCCCAACATGTTACCATGGATATCCCATGACCTACAAGGCAAAGGACTCCTTGGACAAGGCCTTACCAGATCAAAGTTTGACTCCCCGGCTGCACATGCTGGCAGCAGCGTGTATTGGGGGATTTCCATAGTCATGGGGGTATTCCAGAATGGATGGTCCTGGATGGTTTATTTCATGGAAAATCCATCTACAAATGGATGAGAACTGGAGGTACCCTCATGAATTGGAAACCTCCATTGTTGATCCTCCAGGCTTAGGAAGTTCATCCATAAAACCCAGCTTTCTCCCCATCTCAGCTAGGGCCCCCTTGGGCCAAGGCGCCACCCAAACATGGAAGAACTGCCTCACGTTCTCTTCATAGGTCTGGAAACTTCCTGGCTGAATTCAATAAGGCAGATTCCAGCGACGTTTCACATGTGAGTCGTAAATCTTTGGGGTCCAAAACCCTTCCAAACTCAGGCTTTGAATCCCAAGAATTGGGATTTTTGAATGGGAAAACGAGGGGGGAATGTGAGTACTGTATCCTCAAGGCGGTTGAACTAGCTGGTCTATCGGAGTTCAAAGGTAAATCGTTCTGAGCCATGGCTATGCTATGGGTTCCCCACCTCAAATTCATCATCAAATGGGTATTTCTTAAAATAGGGGATCACCAAAACATACCAAAACCATAGGTTTCAAAACGAAAGTTGTCTAATTTTGGATGACTTGGGTGTACCTCCATTTTACAGGATGCACAAGGAACCGAAATGAACCCGCGGAACCGAACCGATCAGGAAGCCATTTATGATAGTGGTTCAATTCCCATGGCTGGTCATGAGTTCCAGCCAAATATCATGAAACCAATTTAAAAATAACTCATGATATAAAAAAAAAATCCAATGGATTAATGATATTAATTTTAATTAATGATATTAAAATGTTTAAGGATCCGAAATCGAAAAAATTGGGTGTTGACCACTGTGGGATCACTTTGGATCCCACGGTAACTGGCGTAACTGGATAGTACCCGCTACGCTTCGCGGGTTCGCGGAAGTCCCCAGTCGTCATGGGGATTTCCCGGGAATTTCCCTATGATTTCCAGAAACTATGTCCCTATGATTTCCCTATTGTTTGCCTATTATGTCCTTATTATGTCATACATGGGAGTTATCCATGGTTATCCCACATATCAATGGCTTAAATGGCATCATTTCTGATTACCACCACTTACCATCGGTCTATTCCAAGCCCCAACCCCAAGCCGCTGCCTGAAGGAATTGCTGCCAGGATATGACAAAACTTCATCCATAGCGCCTTGTGTTCCGGCCGGTGTCCTGCAGCGTTGAAAAGCCCAGCACAACACCAGGGCGAGAGCCCTAGGTGCCTGTTCTCCAAAAACATTGGAGGGTGACGTTTCACCCAAAAATTGACGTTTCGGACACTGGAGGAGTGCTTTTTTCTTTGAATCAAACAAATGAGGTTTAGTATAGATCATCATGCATAAGTGCATAAGTCTTCTTGCAGGACGATCATGATTTTCTACCATGAAATGGACCATTTAATCATTATTCCAGTTGAAAACACATGCACAGTTGGAGGATGTTGAACTGGATCTGTTGCATTTTATATCATTGTATGGGTAGATCATCAAACGACGATGAAAACCCCATAGATCTGGGCATAGATCTGAGATATTGTTTTTGCACATATTCTATTGAAAAAAAAGGTAAAACAATAAAACAACATCATAAAAAAAAGGTAAAAAAGTATCATAAAGTATCACCATGAAGATCTATAAAGTATCATCATATTTTTTTTTTAAACCCTGGGACATGATATATATTTTCTCTGTAGATGTCATACTCCATCCTATGCTATGATAACCAGATCAGATTAAATCATTCATTATTTTTGATGGTTTTTGTTCGCAACTTGTCACATTTGCGCAGTGTTCAAATCCTTCTCTCATCCCTTTATTCTGGTTGGTTGAAAACATAACTCCCAGTTCATGGATCATGACTCAGTTATTAGGAAGTATAACTCTTATTAAACCATCAACCATCATATATCAATGATTTTTCCAAGTGTTCTTTAAAAGAACCCCCTTTCAGTGAGGCTTAAATCCCCAAATAATCCTGTGTTTTTGGAGGGTCGAATCATGTGGAATCCCTATGGTTAAATCATGAGAATGCCTTATGGTGTATGGCTTGTGGTGCATACAATGTGAGGCCCCCGGCCACGAAATCGCGTTCAGTTGGTGAACATAACTCCCATGTCACTATGGTTTATGGTACGCAAATAACGAACTAGTTACTGGGGCTTTTGTTAACCAACGTTCACATCACTGGGGGGCCTCACATTGTATTTTCATAGGGAGAATCCATGCTCATCAAACCGCTCATCCCATTTCATGAGAATCCAAACATCATGGATTTTTGGACAATCAAAACTTAGAACTGGGAAGTTTCCATTACTGATCTGACATGACCTGACTATAGTTCCTATTAAAATATGTATTGAACCATCATGTTTATTGGTTCATCCAACCAACAATCATTACTATGGCACATAAACATGTCTATTATAAACACAATTAATTGTACCATTCTCTCCGTTCATTATAAACATACCAATTAAACTATTACCAATATATATATTAGTACCACATCCTGAAGTCTTCCTCATCCGCCTCTCCAGGTGGAAAACACGTTCCCCTTCGCCGCATTAATGCGGGTAACCCATGACTGGGAATGGTAACCATACCACCATACCACCTATATACTTATGGTGATGACTGGGGGAAGGTTTATGGCATTGTTTTACCCACATTAATCAGGTATTAATCACTATTCACCACTATTAACCACTATTACAATCACTATTATACTCACTATTAGTCACTATTAACCACTATTATAAACATGAACATGGCACATCGATTGCTTCACCCGCCAGCGGCACCCTGCCTTCATCGAGATACGCCACGTGGTAGCGACAGCTGCAGCCTGCAGGAAGCGCTCCCACAGCACCTGATTCGACCAGCGAAGGAGATGAACTCTCCAGAAATGCTGGGAATTTCACTGCATCAAAACGGACACTTCATCTGGTGGTTGAGCCTACCCCTCTGAAAAATATGAGTGGCGTCAGTTGGGATGATGACATTCCCAATATATGGAAAAACAAAAGCCATGTTCCAAACCACCAACCAGTTCATGTTAATCATTGTTAATTCCTGAAAATTATCCATTTCACTTCATTTCAACACCCAGAAACATGGCATGAATGTCAGTGGAAAAGATGGAAAAAAAAACAGATTGGGAATTCAACCAACTAAACTTACATCCATTCAGAAACATGGCATTTCAGTGAGGATTCACAAAAGGAGAGAGTTTTTCCACAGTGGATGAAGATGTGGGATTTAAGAAACCAACAAACAGTGGTTGACCCGGAAATGATGATAGCTATGATAGCCGGGCGCTTTTTGCTGCGAGACTGAACCAACAAAAGTGGTGATTTGGGTCTGTGGGAAAAGGAGAAATCAACAAATGTCGGGATAGTGGGGGTATGACTATGGCTGAATGGTGCTACTGTAATTGATATACTTGTCGTTTTTTTTTGGCCAAAGTTATACCAAATGGATGGTGATGATGACAATCATTGATAATCATTGACAATCATTGACAAACATTGATAATCATTGACAATCATTGACAATCATTGATAATCATTGATAATCATTGACAATCATTGATAATCCACATGGTGATGATAATAAATGACGATGATGATGCACTGAGGTACAAAGATAGGGATACAACTGGCAAACACGGAACCAATAATGAAATGTAGCATTCATCGATACAATTTCCCATGAATCTTGGATTTTATGGGATTCAATTGAAATTTTATGGGATTTAATCCGATAAATTGCTACAGTACATAAATTGCTACACTAGTATGTGGTTGGGAAACTCTTGGTAGTTCCTTAGCTCCCCATTTAATAGGGAATATGAATAATTACCCATAGCTCCTTAGCTCCCTCCTAACCACTGGATAGTGTTACTTGTGTATCTTTGCGATGTATTGTTACGCTCAATCCCCATGGTTTGCTCAGACTCTAACATCGAGTACTTGAAGTACGCTTTGTGCTGTCGCAACATGGTTGGAAAGATTGAAGGAAACACACAGGCATATGCGGTCTTTCTGGGCTTAGGGTTGTGGATTTTTGTGAACGTTGTATTTTTGTTTTCGCGTTTTAATGCATTTTAGGTTAGGGCTTTAGGTTTTAGATAGGGTCTTATGGTCTAAGAAACACAAGAATATTGGCGCTGCACATGTACTAGACCGGATAAAGAGTAGGATTTCAACACTGTTGCGAACTTCCGGGCGAACCATAGGGTTTTGCTGTACTGAATTGCTAGTTGGCAACCTGCAAACTTGATGGTTGATCCCATGCTAAAAGTTGCCAACGTCTATCGCTTGGGCAAGGAACAACTACCATCTGGTTATGACTAACATAGCCATGGTATAGATGGTCCATTTATAGATGATTTTTCATTAAAACCTCCATTTATAGTCAAAGACGCCCGGTAGGCAGAGACTTTCCTGCTTACTGCATATGGAAATTGGCTAAATTTGGGTGATATCCGGGGTTTTGACTCAGAGGCTTATGGGTCGGAGTGCTGAACTTGAGC
>Ga0126342_10010983_pt1 | contig 16186 bp, 16 predicted proteins | sample Cyp1metagenome_FD_92528 | JGI IMG/M metagenome (GOLD analysis project Ga0126342, IMG submission 92528) | Coral microbial communities from Lord Howe Island, Old Settlement Bay, Australia - Cyphastrea 1 metagenome | ecosystem: Host-associated > Invertebrates > Cnidaria > Coral ... | reverse complement strand
CTGGCGCTCAACACAGGGGCACGGCGAGATTTCGTTCCCTTTCGGCAACCACCCCCCCCCACACCCCCTATTCTCACTTCGTTCGCAAACAGCAACTAGCCAGCTAGCTGGCTTTCGTAATTAATTCTCAAGTTTACCTCAGCTGCCACATAGGTGTCCGAATCTGAAAACTGGCGCATGAGGCACACCACCAGCTGTGGCCGCGGCAGAAATCGCGTGTGACTGAGGACGGGGTCTCCTGTATCCAGCTGGGCTGATAGAAAATTGTAAGATGTTGTAATCTGGAACCCCAGAAGTAGCCATGGCTGTTTCCCTATGGTAGTGAAGAATCCCCACTCTAAATGGCTGTTTGGGGAAACCACCACTACCCACCAGTCATTTCTGGTTGTTGGGGTGCCAGGAAAAAGACCTGGTCATCCGGTTGACTTTGGTCATGTAAGTCCATGCTCTAAGCCACATGACATCACTTGTCAAGTCTTAAAGTTTGCTTCAATGAATGTCTTAAGATGAGATTGCATGCCTGACGAGTACAATCAACGTTTGTCTGGGACATATAGCGATGCAATATCATCTTGGCATCATCTTGGCATGGCAGCCCTGTTCCTTGCGCTGTGGTGGTGGGTAGAACTCTTGTGGCGATCTGAATTGCCTGAGTTGAGTTTGCTGCCACTTTGTCTCAGGCTGCTATTTTCCCTACCATCTTCTGCAGGCTTACAGCCATGGTCATGCTATTCAATAGTGAAACCTAGGGCAGCCCCCTCATAGCTCCCAAACCCATTAACAGCACCACGACATCAGCTCAAGTTGCTGGTATGCTCTGATGGCTCGCTCAAAGGTGGCCTGATGCTCTGCAAATGGCCGATATGTGCCAAGAATTGCCAAGATATGCCAATACGAATCCTTGCGACACAAATCACAAGCATCTGACGTTTTTCTTGCGATTCAATCTGCTGAAGCATTTGTCAAAGTACAAACGGCACTACAAGGGACAGTGGAGCTATATCTCCATGCTGTTCGAAGCAAAAATTGCACTCTAATTATTTGTCTTCGAGCATTTTCCAGGAAATGCCAAGGTCAACGAGTGGAATCACAGATTTGACATATGTGTGGATGCCCCAAAAGCTCTCGTTGGAAAAATCCCAGCTGGAATGCTTTAAGACCCTCTCCTGAAAGCGCCGCTCCGCGGCGCTGTCTGACAGCGGACCTCGCAGAGAATCGACAATGACGATAATGAAGGACAATGATGATGCAACAGGGAAGTACAGCAATTAGTACAGCTGTGTATACGATACAGCTGCGGAACGATGGAGATTGCAGAACTTACATCATCTTATATCCTGAAATCCACGAAGCTCTCCAGAGAAAATATTGCGGGTGATGTGAAGATTCAGGATGACTTTCATGCTTTGGAACTTTAGACAATTGGATGCAGAGCTCGTGCCTTCAGCAGACAGGGAAGGCTCATCTCCATCCTACTAGGAGCCATGGCTGACCCGGGTGCGGCCAAGGATGGTAACCATTTCATGTCATGAGATGTCATGAGTATGACTCAAATAAAGGGTGCCCAATGGACCCGAAAAGTTGATCATCTGTAGTATTTAAGCATAGTTGAGCATGGAGTTGAGCATGGAGTCAAGCATATTTAAGCATATTTAAGCATCCAATTTGCACATATGTTTGAAGCTAATGTACCCTCATGGAATCTTAAACATGGGCTGTCTCTGGCGTGGCACCTGCACCATGCCACCCAGATCTTTGCAATGCTCCAAGAAAGCAGCCCAGTGGCGGTTGCCCTGAAGCACCTGATTGCAGCATAGCAAATGACAGCTGATCCAGCTATGCTCAGCTGCGAAGCCGCACTGAGACACTGAGACCACGACATCTGGGCAACCCAGCACCACCAAACCTGCTGTGACGCTTGAAGTCGAACTGTAGAATCAAACCCCTAAGCCCTAGAAACATCTAGAAACTATACATCTAAGGAAAACGTGACGGGGAACTGCTCGGAAGGGCTAGACTTTGTACAATGTTTTTTTTCACTCGAATCCTAGACAGGACTACATGTCATGCTACCCCTCGACGCCCGCCTACTCGTGCTCTGCTCACTGCAACGTTCAGCAAGTGCCTTGGTTCCAAACAGCTCACCCGGCTTCGAGTTGAGCCATCCCAACGTCGTGGAACAGGCCATGCACCCGAAGCCTACCCCTCTCGTTTTAGTTCATCAACTTATTTGCAGGCCATGAAGAAACAAAAATAACTGGAATATACTGGAATAAATTAGAATGCCTGGTGCCTCTGTAACAGACAAATCGATTTGTGGCTGCGTGGGCTCCCCTTCCACAGAGCTTCCACGCCCATCGCAACAATACTGTAGTGGACTAACAAGCCAAAGGAAAACTATTCTGTGAAGAAATCTCCAAACTTGTTTCAAGTACATCTGATAACAACTGCTGGAAAGAAAACAACATTTCTGTGATTAAAATAAATGAGAGCCATTTTAATGTGAAATGTCTACAGCTTCAACTGAATGAAGCATCAGCCCCTGACTTGTCTGCGAGGCATCCTAGCTTTGCCTGTGGGCAGCGCAGACACCAATCGTGGCGGGCATCCAGCTGGGTTCTTCTCTGAAAAGATATAGATGATACAGAGATATAAGGAGTAGAGGGTATTTGAATCTTGGTCAAGAATTCTTAGAATGGCTTGGAATAATTTAGAAGAGCGCAACGAACTCTTTGATGTATGCTTGTGCTCGGTGCAGCATCGGCCCAACCACCAACTTCTCACGATCAAACAGCTCTAGCAACATCCGGCCAGGTCCACCACTCACACAGCTCTGACCAAATCGACCCTTGCGACAGCGGCCTCCTGCAAACTCGCTTTGCTGCTGAGGACAGTGGAAAGTAGCACATAGTCCCACCTTAGACAAGCAAAGGCAACGACCAGAACATAAACAAGCCTAGGATTCTACATGGGTTCTACATTGTTGCTGTGATATGTCAGAAAAGTGCTGCTCAATGTGATAGTTAAAATGAGTTGAATTTGTTTAATTATAACGGTATAAATGTCCTTTGCTAAAACTTGACCTGGAAACTCATGGACTGTACCCACTGGGTTCCCAACTCGCTGCCCTGTGCTGTGACCACCGAGCCCACGTGGATTCCACTGGTGTTCTGCTTCCGCAAACATGACTTCAGTTCAACCACCTGCACGGCGTCTCAAGCCAGTGGTTGGTCAAGAGTTGGCAACCATGTCCAAATGAACGTCTTGCAGCTAATGTGGATATAATGTGGATATAATGTGGATATAATGTGGATATAATGCGCACAATTACTCATGGGCATGCCAACTGTATAATTAATCAGATCATGATCTCATCCAGAATCACCAACAAGAGACTTAAAGTGCAATTCAAGTCCTACGAAGCAAAATGTGGGTTTGTCCAAAAATGCAGGATACCCCAAAATTGCTACTGCGAAACATGTCGATGTAGATCATTGGATTTCGGGCTACCCCGTTTCCAGGCAAAGCTTTTCGCCTGCGCATTGTACCAGCTGAGGACTGCCACACTTTTGGCCCCAGCACATTGCGCAATCTCCGCGGCTAGCCTGGCTCAGCCCAGGCCACATTGGCCAAGGGGAAGAATGTAAGGCTCTTGACTGAAAATAACATATATATATATATAAATGCCCAAGTCCAATGCAGTACCATCATTTTCCCCATAATAAGTAACCAATTTGGTGGTATACCGCAAACCCATCTGTAACATCTAGCAACTGAACACAGCTCCAGCCTTGCACACCGATGGGCTTCCTTGACGTTGGCCTCACAAACATATCAGGGTAAAGTGAAATGTTAGGAGTCAGTAACCAAAAGAAAGAAAAACAGAGCCTATAGACGTCCTATAGACGTCCTCATGTCCTGCACCCGGAAGTCTTGGCGCTGTGGAAAGGCTCGGCCAATTTGATCCCAAGTGGTCCCCCAAGTCCCCACAACCTTGGAGCGTGTGGATGCATCTCTTGTGGCCACTTCATGCACCTGGGGTCGCCATGGGTTGCAATTTAGGGCAATGGTATGTTGACGCGTTCCCCCACCCCGAAAAGAACGCCTGGAAAGATATTTTTTCTCAGGAGTTCCACTCAGGAGCAATCATGAGTCACTCATGTTTGGTCACAGTTCATATTGCATATCTCCAACATTCTCAAACCCTCAAGTTCAAGAGCTCCTACGAAAAAAACACATCTCTGTTGTCTTGTTCATGAGACACTGTAGACATCTGGTCATGGGTCAAAATTGCGTACCCCAAATTTGGAGATTTCAAGATCTAGGCAAGGACCAAACTCTGATAAACTCTACGTTCCGGTCTGAAATTTTGACCCAGACCGAATCTCTGATCACCAATGGACTTGAAAAAAAACCTGCGGACCACCTCTTCCTGAAATGTGGACGGAGAGCTCCAAAAGAGAACAGGGCAACGTGCACCGGATCCATGGGCCTCAAATACGAGAAGCCTCAAATACCATTTGGGTTAAATGGTCTACCCCAAAATCTCATGGTTTACATCATTGACGTTGGTTTATTATGCTTTATTTACATTAGTTTACAATGGTTTACATCTTATTGTACTATACATAGCGAACCACGACAAATATGTGATGTTTAAGTGATGTTTGTCACACCTCGTGAGTACAGTCAGTACAGTCTGGGGCCGACTGGCCAACAACCCAGCGGGTCGATCTTTGGTCGACTTGTCACTGAAGACCTGCCCATCCATGGCGTGTAGAAGTGAGGTGCTGAAGGCTGAAATCGCTGACCGTGAGGGATAGCGATTCGGAACATGTTCAATTCCCTGCTTTTTCCAAAGCTTTATTTGTTCTCTGGTTCCCAGTCAACCTTTCAGTTCACCCAGAATCAGCTTGTGACGTCTGCACTGCCTTTCCATCGTAGAACTGCTTCGATGGGAAGCTGTTCCTGCAAACATGGAGAGGTTCCAAAGCAGACGACTCCGCCAGCCGGCCTTGATGCCAAAGTAGCCATGAATGCATTGTATCAATTAATGGGCCTATAACAGCCTAAAACATCCTAAAACATCCTACAGCAGTTGATCATACTTTATCAGCCTGATATAGCCTGACACTCTTCCAGCTCCACTTTTCCCAAAAAACCGGAAGCGGGTCATGCTAGGATGCATCCGGTACTGTTGTCGGAGGAGAACGGACTTTGGAGCCTCAGGACAGATACAGATTGATCCATTTTCATCCGTTTTCGACCTCCTTCAGCTATACACAGGGAAGAAATGCTGAAGTACCCGGTATCTTCTGTGGATTTCTGTGGCAAGTTATTTATTATCGAAAAATGATGGCATATCGATCCGAGCGAACAGAGACGGCCGGCAGACTCCCCAGACTTCCATCAACGACTGCTTTGTGCAGGTGCCAACCTGCATGACACATTCTGGCTGTGACGAGGTCGTGGTTCCAGACCTGTAGTAATCATGGATGCCGTAAATGACATGATATGACATGCATTCACATGCATTCACATGGCATGTTTGCCAGAAGGAATATCTCATGGGATTGAAGTTCTGTGCGTCTCTGCCTGTTGTGCTCTGTGCACTTGGGATGATCCTGTCACAGGCTTTACACTGCGGCCTGATGATGTTTCGAAGCTCTTCGTCAGTGCAAAAGCAACCTGGCCAGTTGTCGATACGTTTGACAGAGCTTGGGGCTCAGCTGACTGATGCCTGTGCTTTTTAGAAAAAGAAAAGACATCTTTAAACAGCACTTTCAGAATTACAGTATATCATATATATATACACATATGATATGCATAAATAATCATAAATATCATATGTGTGTGTGACATGTACATTAATAGTTCCATCAAAATAACACAACATCTTGGAGGCGTTGGAGGCGCAACATCGGCGGTGCGTTAAATGATGCGAAATGGCCTTGTTCCGATGCGTCATCGACTAATCGACTGAAGGTTGCCAGGTCAATGCCTTGAGCTCCTCCCAGGTTCCCAGGTCAGGGCAACTGCTGTTCCAAGATCTTCCAAGGCAACCGGGGTACAAAAATGGGGCAAAACATGGTGAAACACGGTGAAACCATAAATCTCAAATATCTCAAAACAAAAATATCATGTGATGCTCCAGTCCTAACTCCTGACAGAGAGACTGGAACTCTTCCTGCCAATCTGCTGCAGATCCTGAACGTTGGGACGAAAGGAGCTGGAATGGAGCTGGAAGCTCCACATCCCAACAGGATTCCAGCACAAACTCAGGCCTGTGGAGCCTAAAGGCTTTCAACGAGGACATTCTGAAAGAATCGAAAGAGATGTCCAAGATTGTCCAAGATTGTCCAAGATTGTCCAAACATCTCTCGAGTGTTGTAAACGGATGAGGGACTGTAAACGCCGCAAAATCATCTCCACTGTGTCCTTCAAAACCTGTGAGCTTGGCAAAGATCAGCATTTCCTGGCCATGACCCCAGGAGTGACCGAGCGGGAGCATAGGGGAGACTCAGCTTTCCCTGAGTGACGCTACCATGTCGGGATAAACTGAAAGACTCCACAACTCTAATGCAAGCCGCAAGGAAGAACACTGGTCCGAATCAAGGATGAGACCAATCACAATGAGTTATGGAGCACTGCCACTGCCTCTGTAAATGATGTGCGCACAGGTTGGTTCTTGTGACTCTTGTGGCCATGTCAAAGATCCGGCGCCTCTGAGCCCAGGCATTCCTTCCCCCCACACAGGCTCTGGAAAGCCTGGAAGCCAGAAGGAAACTGATGGATGGGATCCAAAACAGATAAAGATAAAAATGATATAAAATGTTGAAACATGTTGAAACATGTTGAAACATGTTGAAACATGTTGAAACATGTTGAGACCCTTGGATTAGTTCTTGCATTGACCCTGCCGAAACTTCAGGAAGGAGGCATTGAATATCGTTTGTTCTTACAGTTTGCGCTGCTTTCCATGGATACAACACGGCGAGCGAAACCGAAGGAAATCCAATACCTTTAAGAGGTACAGCAAGACACTTTTCACTGCTGCCTGGTATGCCAAGAGGCCACGGTCTGAAGAGTCCTGGCCGATGAATCAATTTAAAACTGGGGAGATAAATCACCAACTAAATCCCGGCGACTATATAGGTAAACATCTTTGCTGGTGGGCCCTCGGTCGTCCTGTAAATGCGCGTTTCTTGTGATGGAATTCCCTCCACGTACGTCAGCTTTTGGAGTCGGGTGGGGTGGGGGGGCTAATAACGGCACTTGGCACTTGCACACTCACGTGATGCTACGTTACAGATCTTAAGTCACAAATGTGTCCTGCTATAGAGATGTGCTACGTTACGTTATGGGGTTGGGGCAGTAAAGTTCACCTTAACTTGTCCAATTGATCTTACGCTCGAGATGATGAACAAAAGGTGCCCAAGACGTCTCTTGGCGATTGTTTTTGGTGCGCGTTTACGAGACGACCGGGCGTTGCTGGTTGGTGGTTTCGAAAACAATACAAAGAAATCTCACTCCTGGGGCTGCATTGGCTTCAGGATCTCGGAATTCTTTGCCGCCTCACCGGGTTTTGTGTGGTATGCGGCACAGCTTTGGGCATGGAAGCTTCATTGACTTCACCCGCTGGGTTTACCAAAAACACCCCCAAATCTAAATAGATGTTACATTCACCTCAAGTCAATGTAGGAAATGGCTTTATATGGCTTCATCTTTGTCCGATCCTCTACTGAAGAAGGCACGCAGCAACAAAAATCTGGTCTACCAAAGGCTTGCTGCTTCTCAACAGAACCAGTATTGAGTCTCGCTGCGCGTAAATTTCCAGAGAAATGTGTTTGTTTCAGTGCCCCATTGATCTAAGGGCTAAGCAATTACCTTCTGCTTCACAAGAATTTCCCACTTCCATTCCCCGACCGTGTGAGACCAGATTGGCTATTTTTCAAGACATCCACGATCCAGCTGACAACATGTGTGTTTCACACATATTGTGTTTAAAGAACCCTGCCATCATCGGGCTGACTCTGAGACTGCACGTCTTTGCTATCCTTCTTCGGCTTCTTTCCAGATCATCAGGATGAGGGATCGGATGGTGGAGATACAACACTTGCTTGATCCAAGTCGAATGATTGAAGAATGAATTGAAAACATTTCAAATCTAGGTCTTGATGGTCTTGGCCTTTTTGCCTTGATCTTTCTTGCCTTTTTTGGACTTCGAAACCCCCGCAAACTTGTCGCCCTCCAAGTTGTAGGCCTTGAAACGGCTCGAGCTCAACTGTTCCTCGTCCGCTGACTTCGAATCCTTTGGGCCTTTGGGACCTTTGCCACCCTTGGGGCCTTTGCCGGAGCGACCCTTTGAGCTACCCTTTGAACTGCCGGCACCTTTCGAGGTGCCCTTGGAGTCCTTAGAGCCTCGGTCGCTTCGGTCGCCTCGGTCCTTTCCAAACTTCTGGCGTTTTGAACTTTGCGACGGCATCGATGCTTCCTCTTCACGATATGGACGGAGCTTCTTGATGGACACCATTTGATTCAACTCCTTACTGCTCTTGGACAAGATCACACTGGCAGGAATGCCATAGTCATTGGGCTTCACTGAGCGATACTTGAATCTGGTTGGGAGATCTCCACCAATGTCTTCATAGTCAAGCTGGAAGTATTCATCCAAGGACTTGCCGTTTTCATCTTCGGCGCCAATTTGCATTCCTTTGAAATCCTCTGGAGGGGTACAGCTCTCTGGTACCCGCCTCCTGACGAACTTGTGAGGATGGCGTCTGACTCGGAAGCACTTCATGCAAAGGGTGAAGTTCTCACAGACTGTGCAGTCAAAACGACGTTTGCCTCCTGGAATGGGAGTCTTACATCCATCACAAAGAAACCAAAGATCTGGATGCTCCTCCTCCACCTCTGCGTCCTCTGCATCTTCAGCTTCATTTCCTTCTTGATCTTCCTGACCTTCCTGACCTTCCCATTCTGATGTCACACCCCAGTGTTTCTGCAAGCCCTGCGTGGCTTCCTTGGACACGTCCAAATCTGCATGACCGTCACCTCTCAGTAGCTCCTTTTCGGACAAGAGCTCTTCCTTCTCCTCGTAGTCCTGTGGAAGCATCCCCTAACCCCAACACCAGAGCCTTACCACTGGTATCTACAAGCTGAAGTGCTGAATTGTCTGTGCATTGTGCAATAAAAGCATATACTGAATTTCTGAATCTAATTGGTGGCTGTACTGACAAAAAGGGAACATCAAAATCTGAAATGCACTACCCAAACAAATGCCAGCAATCGCAAGTCCACCAAAACGCATAGTCCTCTCCAAGGATAGCTGCCATGGTCTCATCATGCTTGTTGGGATCAAACTCCGTATCCAGATCGCCTGTCTCCAGTCCAGTGTCCTCATTTCCCGTAATCTCACGAATTTGTTCAAGTCGCCTTCGGATCTCCTGCTTCTTCAGGTTTTTGAGTCCTTAGTTGCTCAAGCCATGGACAAATGATGACACTGCGGCTCCGTGTTGTTCACATAGTATGAGAAAACCAGCAAGAAGATTGTCCAAAGTAATGATTTCGCTAGACACTATTGGGCCCTAAGGGACCAAGTCTTGGTTCCTCAAGTGCATACATGGTGATTCATAAGAATGGATTTTTTGAACAAAGGGGACTGCACTAAAAGAGCCGCCGAGCATCTTTTCAATTCCTCAGTGCGGCGTATTTTTTCAGCTTCTTTCCGTTCGGCTTTCTCCTTTCGCTGTCGTTTCCTCTTGTCATTCCGCTCCCGAACGGAATTTTCCGGAAAACGAGCATGGCCTTGAATCTGCCTTGCAGGGCCGTGCAGAATTATGGACCAGGTGAATTGCAAAAAAAAAACAGCACCAAACTCCCAAAAGAAATGTCTGGAAGAATCACTAAAACTTTCCAGCCTGCCCTCTTCTACCTCGAAACGGAAGTTGTAGTCTTTTTCAAATTCATCGGCATCTTCCACATCTTCATCATCCTGGTCATCTAAGGCATCAAAAGTCTCTTTCTTTGAAGTTGGTTGCCTCAGACATCGAAGGAGCTGTGAGCAAACAACTGTAGCTTTATGGCGCTGCTTGGGGATTCACATAATATTTGAAAACAAAGAAACGGAGTATATATATATATATGTAGAGAGAGAGAGAGAGAACAATACATCAACCGTCAATACATCCTCATGTCTGTCACATTAAAAAAAAACGTCAATGCTACACACTGATTCACACACTGATTCACTCTTATCAATACATCATACTTCCATAATCTTTCATATTCCAGGTGACAATGAATCGGTTTCCAGCCACTGCCGGTTCATCACATAGTCCCGCAAGAAGCGTTCGTCTTCATTGAGGTCTTCATCCGCCCGCCAGTAGTTTGACATCACCGCGTCAGCGTTGTCCCCGCGTCGTTCGGCCTTGGCCTGGAAACGCGCAAAGTCCTCGTCCTGTTGCTCCTTCTCCTTGAGAGGGTTGACATTCGGCATCCATAGTCAACTTGACATTCGTCAACCTCTATTCAACCTTTATAGGTGGCTTAACATGTCAGGTATATCCGGAATCACCACCATAGAATAACATGGCATGTCAATGTATGTCATCGTTCATCATCTGGACTTGTCTGAAAATGATGGGAAAGCCTCAAACATCTCATGGTCAAGGTTACTCATCCCATGGAACTGTCCATTTCAGGGCCCATTGGGCCCATGTTCAGACCCGCATCACGGCGTGAACCATAGAGGCATCAACCTGGCCCTGAAAGACTAGGATTAGGATGATAATGGATGATAGTGAAATATAGTGAAACTAGCAGGCAGATTCAGCTGTCTTTCTTACCCATGTCTTAGAAGCAGACTGCATCTTTGGGTCGAAGTCTGCCGCTGCGAAGAAATCACAACAAGCTTAACAGGAACAAGACCTAGACCCGTGGGGGTTGGAGCAACTTCCAAAACTGAAAGCACGCGGGTGCCGCTGGTTCTCGCCAAGCTTCTTCCAGAGTTTGCTCTTTGATGGAGAACAAATCCTGCTCATCAGCCTCTGCAGAGTGAGCAGCTGCACGGATTTCTGCTTGAAGATCTCTTTGTTCTTCCGCAGGTGTCTTTGTGGTGTTCTTCTTCTTTTTCTTTGTTTCAATATCATCTTCCTCTTTGGCAATGGCATCAGCACCCTCTTGCATCAAAGTCTTTCTGATGAAATTCTTGTAGGTCATTTTTTCCTCGCTGCCTTTCTTTGGTGTACCTTTCGGCGCTTCTTCTTTGAAGTCATCATCGTTGAAAAAGGTCGTTTTGCTGTCCTCAGCTATGACATGATTTTGAAAATATGATTAAAGTGGTGCAAGGAGTTCCATCTGTTTCCTCTGTTGCAGCTACCTCAAACTGAAGGAGATGATAGACTCAAATCAAACATTTAAAAAAAAAAAACATTAAAAGCTCGAAAGGCGAATTCCGAAACCCATCTTTGCAGCCTCAGGGTCGTAGATGCTTGGATCTTTTGCCTTGATCTTTGACAAAGTCTCAAAAATCTTTGTTTCGACACGCCCTGTCAACAGCTCTGCATTCTCATCCTCTGAGGTCTCATCGGAAGAGTTGCTCGCGAGGTCTTCGTCTTCCAATATCCTGCCACAAATCTGGACAATGGTGCAATAACATTGAGATATATACCTATATCATCCTATATCCACTTGATTCCACCTGTCTACTATACTCATTTGTTAGGGTGCGAAGAAACCCACAGGGCCTAGGATTCAGTCCAAGAATCTTTGCGGCTCTAGCAGCCTCGATCTTGTCCATTTTCTCATTGAACTTCTTCGCATATTTCCTGGGATGAACCCAGACAGAGAAGTGGTTTTTGGTTTTTGCCGGGTCCTTTTTCATGTCTTTTTCTGGAACAACACACAGTATACCTTTTTGCACAACACACAGTATCAAGGGTCATATTCTTCACAGCCAAATAAAGATCCAAGTTTCTTGGATACTGATAGCTGCTGGTCTTCAGGGCCATCACCCAGCAGATCCTCCATGGCCGACCCCGCGGCTGGCGCAGGCTTCTCCTTTTTCTTTTTCACCATGGCGCTGGCGCGGCTGGATGGGCCAGAAGTTGAAGCGATGTTTCTCTGAAGCCTATGGTGCTAGTATGTGCTAGTGCTACCAAGTGCTACCAAGTGCTATACATTTGAAAAGGACTGGACAATGGTGGCTGTAAAGATAACCTACACTGCTACACTGCTGCAATGCCAATGGATAAGCGTTTCGTTGGGCACCCGTTTCTGGTTGCTGCAACAAAGATAGATCATAGACATGGCTGACGCCAGCTGCCAGACGGAATGGCTTGCAGATGTAAAGCTGAAGCAAGGCTCTTCAGCCCAGTGTAGAGATCCCGCCCATGCCAAACATGAACAAAAGATGTTGGGATTTTAAAAAAAAAACATGTGTTATCTATTTTTCGTGTTGGGGATAGGTCTTGACCTGTCACATCCCGGGCCAGGCCGCCTCTGGGATGGCAGCACTGCCGGCCTCAAATGTTGCTTTTGTAGAGAGCCGCTCGAAGAGTGAGCAAGCTAAACCTTGGGATATCGTGGGATCTCTGGTCATCCTGCGATATCCTGCGCATCCCAAGGGGAATCACATGGAAAAAAAAACGCTAAATCTTAGAGATTTAGATCCTACCATCCTATTGGAGGGGTCAAACTCTGTCAAACTCAGATCACTCAGATCACTCCATCCTTTCGCTGAACTGACTTCGCAGTGCATTTGCAGCCCTGTCTGCCCAGAGCCGGCAACTCTTTCTTTCGGGTTGTCATGGCATGCGGCACAAAACATATCAAGAAAAACAAAAAAGTGTGGAAAGCATCGGTGTGCCAAGTAGAAAGAGCAGACTGAAGATTCAAGACGCAATAAATTACACTAAGAAGAGAAGAAAATGATGAAAGATGTAGAAACGTGTAGAAAGAGTGGTCATGGTCTTGCTGAGATTTGCTGAGTACATGTAGCACCGAAAGCACCAGGTGTCCCTCACCAAGGTTGCCAGCATCCCGGTTCTTTACCACAGGCCGCAGCTGACGATGGTCTCCCACCAGGACCTAAGTTTAGCACCAGCACTAGTACCCCCCATCACCACCACCAGCACCATCACCTTCTCCCTCCTCTCTTGATCATCAGCATCACTCTTGCAACATGTCATTTCTCTTCAAAATCTGGCCAAGCTCCCAGCGACACGTTGCACTGTCCGGCTCAACGTCAAGGGACAAAGGCTCTGGCACGGCCAATCCAAACGCAGTGGTTCACTGGACAGTGTAACAATCTACATGGCATATCATGTGGAACCCTTGGTTGCCGGATGTCCCAGATGTGTACATGATCTCTCCTAATACATAGAATCTATAGGCATCGTAGACCATTGGAAGGAAATGTCAATCGCACCCGGTTTTGCGGAGCCTCAGGTTCTGGTGATGTTCCACACTCATCCACAATGACTTGTCGCAGCTCGATATTCTCCTTTGAATCGTGGAAGACTGAGAGTTTTGGGGCTGGTACAACTGATACAGTGCTGATACAGGGTGAACATCGCGCCCTGACTTTCAAACGCCTTGCCGCCTTGCCACTTTGACCTCAAATTGTCCGCGTTTCCATTTGTTTCGATCCACCGCTGGCTCAATCCTCGCTCCCCAGACCTGCTCCCTTCGCTTCCAGTTTGACCAGCTTTTATTTAGCCATGCCATGATGCGCCATGGAAAAGTGGACGATTGGAATATTCCCTACATTTTTAAGAACACTTTGAATATAATATCAATATCATGCAAAAACTCACATAGCCATGTCAGCAGTTTGTGCTGAAATACATCATGGCTGTCCTTCTGCAGCATCTGCGGAATCCAGCCACGACGGCATGAGCAATTGGTGGCCAAGAGGATGTTGCAACCTGCCAGGATGCACCAGTTGCCAGTTTTCCTTAAGCAAGCTATAGCAAGCCTTAAGACAAGTTTCCAGTGATGTTCTTGCAAACCAAGGATATCCAAGGACTCAAGGCCAATCTCCACAAGGAACAAACATCCGAACCAATCTGCTGGAAGCTGTTTTTCAAACATGCTAGAGGGATCTAGCGGGTTGGTAAGTGACGTCAAAACAGAAACAGTGGAAGAAGTTCGCACCCTCCTTGCGCTTCAAGCAGTGGTGTGAAATTTACAGTATCAAGACTCGCCACTGTTTTTGATCACTAGAGCTACATTCAGTTGTGATCAAACTCCCTAAGAAAAACATGTGAACGGAATGCAAACCTCGATTTTTGCCTGCAGACATTCTGTGCCCAGAAGCACTACAACCGTCCCCTAAATGTTGGGTCCAGAGCAGTCCAAGGACCAAACTTTGGAGTTCGAAGGCACGAGCTTCGCGACGCACTTCCAAGTAGCTGGTCCTATCGCGACATCGGCATTCAACAGACCTACAAAGTTGGTTGTCTCGTGCATTCATGATTTGAAAAGGAGACCTGTCTGGAACTGAAGGCAGCAGTATCCTGAAAAAAGGCATGGTGGTTTAGCGGGTGTACCAAATACTGCAAATCCATGCAAATCCCATTTCAAACATGGAAAAAATAGGGACTTTTTGCACTGAAAAGCAAGGTCAGCAGAAGTTTCAAGCAGCGACACCTTTTCTTCGCTAGATCCAAGCCGGCCGTCGTGGCAACCAGCAGAAAGAAGTCCATCAAAGGGTCTCTTAAAATCTCTGTCGGAGAGCGAAAGCAATCGCATGAAATGACCACGAATCAAGGCCAAGGATTTGATAACACGTGGAATCAGATCACGGCAGATTTGAGACCCTTTGAAGCTTCGAATTGGGATGATTGTCGCACTCTGTTGGAGCTGTAAATGGGAATACTGAGAAATGGAAATGCTGAACGCAAAGGAGAATCCAACTGTTGCACATCTGCCAGCAGCTAGCCGACACATGGCCGCAATCTTTGGTTGGACCTTAGTAGCGTCGCTAACCCCAGCCAAAGTTGGCTCCTGACCGTGCCAATCTGAGCTGAGGCTAGGACAAGCGGCTCTCCAAGCCACCTATTTGGAGCGAGACCTGAGAGATCATCCAGAAAAAGTGCTTGAACTCATTTAGAAATGTCCAATCTGAGTCGCCAGAAGGGACGTTGACAAAAGTGGAAAGTGATGATGTTGAAACAAAGAACATCAAAGGAGAAATGTCTCCAATGAAGTGTGAACAACTACAACCTGTGTCTTCGGGTCAAGACAGACCAAGACATGCAAAAGATGCCGCGAATGGAAGAGAAAACTGGAATGATACCTCAAACATAGCAGGCTTCGATCAGCCGCTTCGTCAATACCCTGCTCTTTACACCGAAATAGCTGTAGATGTGCATCCTCAATTATACAAGTATACTGCAGTAAACCCAAGAATAAACCGCCAATTCTTGCAATATCCAATTCCTCGTGAAATTGGGGATGGGGTATTCTTGGGTTTGCCACACTAAGATGTTTCGACTCAGACCCATCGCCCCCAGCACCATCCCAATCCTCAGGGATCCACGACACACCGACATCTGGATCTTCAGCGCTTCCGCGCACCTGGGAAGAGTCGCGTAGCATGTGTACGTTGGGGTACTGTATTAGGATGATGATTCTGAGTGCTTTTCAGATCAAGCAAAAACATCGGAATCAGAATTCAGAATACTCCTTCTTAAGGCATCCCACAAAACCAGTTTTTGCTAAAAAACAATGTCATACTAGTCACATCATTTCCGAATTTCCCATGCATTTCTCATGCGTTTCCCATGCATTTCCCATGTCTTTGGGTGACCTTCAAGAAGGCATTGATGGGGTCATCGATGCTGCTTCTCAACACTCCACCGAAGGTGTCCAACTCGGTGAGGTCCTCATCCTCCACCTCTCAGCGCTTCCGCTTTCCATTGGCAAAAACGGAAAGATAGGCTATGAAACAGTAAGGGAAGATATGAATATATATATATATATAATATATATAATATATAATATATAATATATAATATATAATATATAATATATAATATATATAATATATAATATATAATATATAATATATATATAATATATATAATATATAATATATAATATATAATATATAATATATAATATATAATATATATAATATATAATATATAATATATAATATATAATATATAAACTATAATAT
>Ga0126342_10010982_pt1 | contig 16186 bp, 16 predicted proteins | sample Cyp1metagenome_FD_92528 | JGI IMG/M metagenome (GOLD analysis project Ga0126342, IMG submission 92528) | Coral microbial communities from Lord Howe Island, Old Settlement Bay, Australia - Cyphastrea 1 metagenome | ecosystem: Host-associated > Invertebrates > Cnidaria > Coral ... | reverse complement strand
CATCTGGATTTCTCTGGAACTCTATAGTTTCCATTGATTTCAACGAAATTCTTTTGAATTCTTTGGATTTCTTTGGAATTCCATGGCTTCCACCGATTTCTACGGATATTTAAAGAATTATCTAATTCATTGGATGTCTATAGTTCCCATTGATTTCAATCGATTTCCCTCAAATTCTTTGGATTTCTACGGTATTCTATACCTTGCATTGATGTCTATGGATGTCTATTGAATTCACGCGAGGTTAAAAGGCAACATAGAAATCCGTAGAAATCAATGGAACATATGGAATTCCCTGGAACCCATAGTCTACCTTTAAAATAAGGCACTGACCAAAGTGCACGGTTTTCACCGCCACTGATTTTCAAGGCATTCCCTTGCAGTTTATTGTATGTGTCAAAAACTGGTTGAAACATCTTAAAGCCATAATTGGGGGAACAAAATATGTAGGGACCCGCTCCAACAAACAATATATGCAGTTGATAAACTACAGTTGGATTAAAGTTCATAGGGATTGCTTTACCCAGCACCACATATTCCCAATGTTTTCAGATCAATCTCTGCAGCCAACGATGCCGATGGCCCGGTGGACCTACTTGCCCTATCAGAAGGACTGGTGGGCAGAGGGTGTTTCCCCCCAATGGGTGGCCAAAGCAACTTTGTAACGCCCTAATGTGCGCTCATGTAGTGTTCGAATAGAGACATGTCTTGAAGCTTTTGAAATGTGACCTACCAGGTCTTCGTCCATTTGTGTCGAGGAAGCCAGGGGGGATAAACTGTCCCGGTCATGTCGTTTGTCATCTTCCAATTCATAGGTGATCTCGCCCATCATGTGATATTTGGGTTGTAGCTTCCACCGGGTCAAGCCAGCGCGGTATGCAAAGTTTGCGCATTTCTTGTACAGTTTGGCTACTTCGTTTCCATATCGAATCAAATGGTCTCGTTCACCCTGGGAAAGCCAAAGGGCACAGTGAAAAAGTGTTTTCATAAATCCATTCGCTGCTGCGATCATCTCGTGGATCTGTTTGAAATAATTCACAATTCCCTCCTCTACATTCTCAATTTCCAAGCAAATTCGCGCTTCCAAGTAGAGAAGTAAGGATGTTGTATCTGCCCCTTTGTACCAGCACCTTAGTGAATATGTTATAATGATGGGTGATTCGGGTTCAAACTTAAAGAGTGCAAATAGCAGGCGTTCACAATTTTAAAGGAAACGCGTGTCTTTATCAAACCACACCAAGAAACGCACTTGGGTATTGACTCGAGTTTGTATATCCTACCAGCGTTCTTGTCAACCCCTGCGTGTGGAGCTGAAGGGACCTCTTCTTGCAGAATTCCTTTGCATCAGAGAAAATTTCATTGAGCGCAGCCTCGATTCCCAAGTCTCCACAAGCATAATCACAAAGCGAGACCTCAGTTGGAAGGGGCTATTCAGGCTATTCTCCATGTCAGCAGCTGTTGCTTAATCACCAAAAGACCCCAAAAAATGTGAAAAGAAGTTACAAACCCAAAAGCTAAATATAAAAGTACATTTGAGGGTCAATGGCATTTGCAGCGATATCGCCAAAAACTCCTTTGTGTAGCGTGTGGAACACATCTATACGAAAGAAGTGGTGCTTGTAGGGATCACCCAAGGGCAAATGTCGTACAATAGCAGGCTCATGTGACCAGGGTGGTGGCGCACCATCTCGCATTTTCTCCATATTGTCGTAACTGATGTCAAACCAATTGTGGGACTCTTGTCCCCCCAAGCACAAGTGACAGATTCCAGCCCCGGATTTCTTTGCTGAGACATCTCTCAAATGATGCCTAACCAATTGACCGCATTTGACCAAAGCTGCCCAGTCTCCTTTCATTCCAATTGGCACTAGGTAGACTCTCTCACACGTGGTAGTCAGGTTCACAGGGATGCCTTCGTAGAAGGCTGACCGTAACTCAAGAGCCAGGTGTTCTACCAACTTCAGCAAGGGTTTGTTTTTCATTTTCTTGCCGGAGTAGACACGAGCAAGCATCACTGAATACAACATTCTGGTGACAAGGCTCTTGCCAAGGTAGTTGACACCAGGTACAGTTTCTGTAGCTTTGCGTTTGCTAGTGCCGTGGCCTAGCACAGGCTGTACTGAGACAATCATCACACCCTTTTTTTTCTGCGAGGTACCCTCATCTGCATGCACCATTACTGGTACACAGTGACCCAAGCAATCACCATGAGCTCTGTAGATAGGGTGATGAGGTTGACGTGCCCGCCACTTGCCCCAAAATTCTTCATATCGCTGAGGTGCGTTTCCCATAAAAAGAAGGTCCAACTTTCCATTGGTGTCCAAAGTTTTCACAAAATCTAGAATCGACAAAACTGGGTGGGGTTGACCCAAGCCGACATCTTTGTAATTGAAAGGTATGTCAGCTGCCAACTTGTAATCTTCAAAGTGGCCAGACAACAAGTAGGCGTGACCCGTCTGAGACAATCTCGATGCCGTTTTCAAAAAGTTTGCACTCGGTAGATCATGCGAACCTTCCAAACCACCAAATTCCTCCCAAAACGCGTCAGCGAGTGAGCAGGCTTGCGCTTCACTCACCTGAATCCAATATGCTGAAGAAGCCAGGAAAAAAACTGTACAATTTCCTCAACAAATAGCCAATAGCACCATATAATACCATATATATATATATATGTATTATAAGACAACAAATCAATACTCATATCGTATCTATCCCCGGGGGAAAAATAATGATCGATACCATGGTGAATTTTGCATACTCAACCCAAGTACCCCCGCTGCAATTGCAGCGGCAATAGCTTTTGCTGCAGGACCTGTTCTCTTCGATGACTTTGATTGCCTTGCCGTAGAAGGACCTGCGGGGGATTGCCGAAGGGACCCTGTCGACCAAGTTTTTTGAGCACATACATAGCAAAGGCAAAACATGTTGTTTAACTAGTTTGACGATTTTCAAACTCAAATGCATGAGTTGAGTATTTTTTGAACCCCAAGCACGCTGCAACTCTCGATCCAAAGTTTGGCTCCTAAAGCCAAGTGACATCACTGGAATCCCATCAGGTATGGGAAGGATTGCAATTAAGTAAGACTTGGGTCATTCCCCAAATACCACAAATAAAATTTCAATGGTTGAACTGGGCGCTCGGTGAACCTCTTTGATGTGAAAAACCATGGGTGTCTAAATATGTGGATTTTAGGGCTGACCAACACCCATCGCTCAGATCTCCACACGTGTGCATCACACGCGTGCCCAAAATGACCTTGGCTTGGCTCTATCCGCCAGGAAAGGAGCTTGGGAAAGGCCACAAAGACTTTGCAAAATGAGGCTGGGACAAAGATTGGCTCAAACATCGAGGTATACTGAAGAGATGCCGCTCCTATCAAAAGGATTGCAATATATTGCAATACAAGTGGGGAAACTTGTTGATCAAAATCAAATGGCTTGAGAGCGATCATGATTTGAAACATATTGACTGGCCTTTATCTCACGCAGAGTTTTCCCTTCGACGACGTCTTTTGTTGGCCGGTGCTGGTGCTGCACCAGACTCCGCTTCTTCTGCTTCAACTGCTTTTGCTTTCCTAGCCTTAGCCTTAGCTGCGCTCTTAGCCTTAGCTGTTGCCTTAGCTTTTGCCTTAGCCTTTGGGGCCTGGCCAGGCTGCTGACGCGGCGTGGAGGCCCGGCCAGCCCGCAAAACAGTCCTTGGCCCAGAGTCAGAGGTACTGATATTATATGGGGATGATGGTAATAGACCCGTTTTCATGGAACAAACTGATGCTGATATACCACAAAATGTGTAAAGCATGAGGTCTAGACTTCTTGAGCTTGATTTCCTCCATCAATGCCCGTGAGCACCTGATAGGTACACACAGGGCTGGGATAGGAAACGCCCGTTCTAGACATGTGCCTCAACATAGCCAATGAGAAACATCGCCATAAATTCAATGGGAATTTCAGGATCCTAAAATGGAGGTACTGTACCATATAAGGCCATATTTTGCTGGGATATTCCCTTATATATAGGCCTTATATATGGTAGGTACCTCCAATTTAGGTTCCTGAAATGGCCGTTGATCAATGCAGTAGAGTTGAGGGTCATGCTCAGATTCCACTTTCTGGATCACAGCACTGAGCGAGTCGATTTTCCTTGCAATGCAGGGGTGCTTCCAAATATTATGGTAGGAACAATGGTCCTGGGTAACTACATGTTTCCTGAAACAAGTTGAGGTATATCACGTTTGCTGCATAGATTCTTTTGGTCAGGCTTTGGGTTTGCAGAGTGCTTCACACCATCGAAGTAGCTCTTCAAATCGGCCAGCTCATCGTGCAAGGTGATGAGCTTGTCGCAATATGACTGAACTTTGGTCACCAACCTAAGTCGAAGTAGCATTGTAAATGTGGTTTACTTTTGTGAAACTTTTTTTTATAGTGGTCCCAGACTATAATCAAGTAACCCTGGGCCCTCTGGTGTCTCAAGCGCTGACAACTTGTCTTTCAGCCCTTCCAACTTGGCCTGGGTCTTGAGCAGGTTGCCCATCACGGTGCCAAGATTGTCAACTGCCTGAAGGAGAGGAGGCACAATGGGGGGACGCGGGGGGAATCAGCTTGTATGAAAACACCACATGCGGCTACTTTCCCCATATATATTATAAAGGATGCACACCAGTCCTCCAATGCCGATTCAGCCTCTGGTCCCATGCCCTTGTTCTTGGTGCGGACAGAGCTAGCCTGATCATCATCATCATCGTCTTCATCATTAGAAGCACCTGAGTCCTCACCATCTGCATGGGCAGCGGGTGTGAGACCCAATTCAATGTCCTCCCCCTGTCCCGACACTGCCGTGCTTTCCAAGAAGGACTCTTCGTTCTCGTTCTCGAAAGAACCTGTCGTTTCAACATCAACCCAGTACTCTCGGGTCCCTTCGTACTTGTCTTTCCTGGCAGGTGTGTGCGGCAAGAGCTTCGCTTTTGAGTTTTTGCGTGGGGCCTAGACTCTGGCTTCGGGTAACTCAGTGGAAAGAGTGAGTTACACATATGCATATAGAGATAGATGAATATGTGTGTATATATATATACACATAGTTTCAACATGTATCTTATCATATGACTGTAAAGATATTGCAAAGAAAAAACAATAGGACTGCAGTCAGTCAGATGTACGCTGAATAGAAGCAGTGGTCACCACAGAAGGGGCGATCTGGTGAAACACATTGAAGGATTGCTAGATGTAAGGACTTAGAATAGTGAGTGTGCCCTACCACTCATGATATTTCAAGAACACATCATGCAGTGATAAAACAATTATTACGGGACGGGTCCCCTCCTGGAAAAGATAATACACATTGGGTCAAAGAATATTGTGGTAGCCTCAACAAGCTTATTGTGGGGTACTTAGGCACATCAGACCGAAGGAACAAGTTTTAAGTAGGCAGTGGCTGGGTAGAAATATATTTCATAATGGTGCTTTGGAGGTATGTCTTTTGATCCAATAAGGCCCTTAACTCATATCCTTTTTAGAGAAAAACCATCCGAAGAGCTATCAAACTAAGGCGCAAATATGTGTTTGCAACATATTCCCTTCCCACAAGTCTGTCCTGGTATGGGATTTCACCCTTTTGGGCACCGTGCAGTACGCAACAGCTGCACGGATGCGTTGCCTAAGGGCTACATCGATTGAATGGCAATAAGCAATGACTATGAAATCAGTGAATGCTTTCAGCTTCAAGATGATATTTGATGTCAAAGAGAAAGATGGGGGCCCAACGCACTCCAACCCAGCTTAGTCTTCATGTGCTCCTTGCTATAATACCCTTGCGCCACATGAAGCTTTGATCTACGGCTTTTCTTCTGAATGTGCTCCACGTGCTTCTTGAAAGCATCCTATAAGGGACAGCATGCAGGTTAAATGATGGCTAGAAAAGAGCATCAAACACGTACCGGAGACCAGTGGGGACAACATGCAATATACATAATTACTTGTAGATATAGATATACTAATATATATTATATTTAAAAAAATATAGATAGAAAGGATGATAGATAGACAAACAGATAGAAAGATATGGATAAGATATCTTACTTGGGCTGGTAGTATTTGCATGTTCAATTCAACAGGCTCAACAATGTTTCACAAACATGAGTCCTTGTCTCCTTTGACCTTGACTAAGAGAGATAGCAAAGCCTTCCGAGACTTACCCCCGAGCGCCCACTGCTTGTGGACCTCGGCACTCACCTCCAGCTTGCCTGAGCTGGGCTTAGGCGAACAGATCCTTCGAAGAGTAGCAAGCAAAGCACCAGGCGTCAATGCTTTCTCAGCCTGCAGGGTTGAGATGGGAAATGGAGAGGGCAGATGTATGTGACCACTTCATACATGTATGCATGTGTGGTTTCATGATTCTTCTTTGGGTGTAAGTGGGGTAATCTTTGGTGCCTCTTGTGTTGTAGTATATGCCTATACTATAGTCATATATATATATATAGTCATCATTTCCTACATTTGTGACTGAACTAAATGATGGGTCCGGCCTGCTGATCATCTTCTTCTGCGACCGGTGTAGCTTCGGAAGTCTGTCAGCCGTGCGTGGGGTGGTAGATGGTGTGTTTGGCCCCAAACCCATATCATATATGATTATGGCAAATTCCACAAGAAATCCAAACCTTATAAGAATAGTGGGCGATAGTGGGCGAATACAACCACCCTTTCTAAGGATGTCATGGCGCATCAGTATGTGATATCAGTATGTGATATCAGTATGTGATATCAGTATGTGATATCAGTATGTGATATCAGTATGTGCTATCAGTATGTGATAGGTAAAAAGTTTGATAGAACTGCACATGGTTAAGTTAACAAGCGCCTCATGGGTTCCACCAGGAATGGTCGTTGCCGGACTGGGTGCGTTGGCCACATCTTCCTGCCAAACCACCCAAACCAGAAAATGGAGAGGGGTCCATTTTGGGGGCAAAGGTCTAATGATAAGCTTACATAGACCTACATAGGGGAAACATAGAGATGAATGATATACATACATATATATACTTATATTTATATATTTGTTTTTCTGATTCTGTCTAAACATTTCGATATATATATATATGTATAATGGGTGTATAGGTGTCGATCGGGACAGATATAGATTGGAAAATACAACAGTGCCATGTTAACATAAATGTAGCTATATATATATATATTTATTTATTTACATATATAGCTAGAAAAATGCATCTATACATAGAGATAGATGCTGATGCAGCATACACATATATTCACATACAGAAAAATTATATAATCATGATGATGGGATAGATCTTGGTAGAAACTGTGCGCATATATATATAATATATATTTACATACAACGAGACTGGTGTTTGTGAAACCATGGGGCAGTCCTTCTGATCTGATGTGATCTTTCCCCTCTTTTGGGCACCAGAAGATGCTGGGGCTGCAGGGCTAGAATTCACTGACACCTGAGTAGGGGGAGGATAGAACATAGTTCGATCAGCATCGGAAGGTGAGAAGAGTTGCTTCCGCTGGGGAGTTGCATTGCCCTGCAAGGCCTGGAGCTTCTGCTGGGCAACCTTGGGCAATCTGTGGGGAAGGGATTGGTGTCAAAAATGGCATCAGAACACAACAGGAATTCTATGATATCTAAAAAGTTTCAGTCAGGAAGCTTTCATAACATCATCAAATGTCAACTTCTTGTTCTTCTCTTGCTGCTCTTGGAGATAAGAGTTCCCACGCAGAAGTGAGCTAGCTGACCACTGCCGGCTCAACAAAGTTTTGGGAGTATCAGTCATGGGACGTGTGCCACAACTACCCCACAACACCTGCTATATACCTGGATATAGCTGAGGAGCACAATGCATTAATACATTTATGGGCCCAACAAGACATGTAGTGCCAGATCCATTCAGCATGCACTGCTAAAAATATTCTGCAGAGCTTGATTTCCCCAATTTGCTGCACAAAGTGGTCGAACCATCGGTTGAATTTAAGCTATGTATGTTTGTCACACACAGCCATTCTACCACGGATGGAACAAAAGGGCAGGTCCCATCAAACCTACGAGAACAATGACGTAAAAATCGAACAAAATTCTGTTTTCTGCCCGCCCTGAAAGTGTATGGTTTTTGGAGTATATTTTGTACGGATTTATACGCCACTTGTACTTAAATATACTGCCACTGTCCCCGATTTCAATCACAGTGTCCTATTTTTGGGGCTGTCGTTCAATTTCAATACAAAATTGATTGAGGCTCGTAAGGACCCCTGCACCATCCAAAAAAATACGAATTTGATACCTACAAAGAGGCATCATTTCCCTCACATTTTGCGAGGAATGAGGTGATGCCAGCAAGGTGGCAATTGAGTCCCAATAACACCATATAAGTATCGGATCACCTCTGGCATCCGGGCATCCTTCCATAGGTCAGCGTCAACAAAGACATCTGGGAAGACATCGGCCGGGACAATGTTCTCCATGTCAGGGACCTCATGGTGTGGCCGGGAATATATTTTTGGGTAGTTGTGCTGCTTGCCCCATATATATATATATATATGTATATATATATATAGGTAATAATATTATATATATATTAGCATTTGTGTTGAGTTGACTGGGCCCCCAACTAGAATCACAACCAAATTTGAAAGTTATATAGAAGAAGTCAAGAAATATATCATAAAAGTATAAAAGGAAATATAATAAGCAATCCAGAACACATCAACCTTGAGGTCTGTCAAAGGAGATTTCTCTGCTTGGAAATACTTCATGGCATGGGTGAAGCGAATGCCATAGCCAACAGGGTACTCCCTCGGATGACCCAGCAGGATTCAAGAGTAGAACATGTCCAAAGAAACTGGCCGACATGCCTTTGACTTTCAATCTGTTGTTTGAAAACAAGTCTCACAAAAAAAAACAGGATATCTTAGCTTTGCACTGGGAGGATTTGAGATTGCGGTTGCCCTTGTACCTCTTGTTGCCTGCCCTGTCATAGTAGACGTCAGCAAGTTTGCGAGCTGATTTCGCTGCCCTGGAAAATTTAGAGGCAGTTTGAAACTTTCGAATGGCCCTGCTGTTGCTCCATAAAGTTGTTCTTTTGGGTGTGCGGGCTCCCCAACCCCGCATCCAAAAGGATTGGCGCCATACCTTGGACGGTGCCAACGGTGGAAAACAAATGGTATGGATTGATGGGCATCCGTTTTGGGAACGAATTTTGGCAATCGAATTCGACGATAACATCCAACAACATGTGGCCAGAATTCGTTCCCAAAACGGATGCCCATCAATCCATCAAAATGATACAATTATATGTTTCTTGATGCCTGGATAACAAACCATACATAGCGCATGTGGTCCCAAAACGGAAGCGTGCCATTGTTTTTATCCTTTGGGTCTATGACATGTTGTAGATCTCATATTTCAAGGGTTTTTTTGATAGCAGATATACAGTGCCTTCATGCGCCCCCAAAACGGAGCCCACAGATATCTTGCGAGGTATTATGTAGATGTTTCTATAGGTAAAATTGTGGATCTTGGGGATGGTCTGATAGCAAAGTTTAATGGTACCAAAATGGAAGCACAATTGTTCTAATTTCTTGGGGACTACGGCATTTGTGGTTTTCATATATATAGTTTTGATAGCAAAGTATAATGGTCCCAAAACGGAGCCCATTAGTCAGTGATTTTTTGGGGGTATAAGATTTTTGGGCCTGATCTGATAGCAGTTTGTTTGGTCTTCGAAGATTGTGGACCTGGGGAGGCTTAAAATTCTCAGGATTTCCTTTCGGGTACCAGTATTGTAGATGTACTATTGATAGTTATCAGATTAGCTCCCCAAGATCCACAGATTTCGATATTCAAAAGCCTTATATATTATAATGGTAATCAAGATGCCGTGGTTCTGCGCAACAATTCCCGAAATCTTGGGTGGCGAAAAACCAAACTGGATACTGGCTGCTCCAGCAGCCACACCCCACCTCTCGACATGATGAGGATGAGTGCCAATATCATCCTGCAAGCAGCGCAAGAGCACCCAGCTGCGGCTTACTGGGCGGTGAGTTTCACAAAAGCGCTTGGTCCACCTCTAGTTGACAATATATCCCTTGAGCCCATAAGAAGATATTCACTAGAGAAACAACCCACATAAATGATATATATATATGATATATGTATCCAACAATATGATAGCGTATATTGCCAACCCTGGGGCTCCTTGCACATAGCAGATTTCCCAATTGGGCTGATGCCGATGATGGATCACCAAGAGGTAGGAAGTAGTGGCGAAACGTACTTCCACGGGAAACACTCACAAAGGACGAACACACCAATCCAAATGCATACACCGCATCAGATTTGCTTCTCAGAATTGTTGAGATAAGAAGCCTCAGGATGCATGTACTTAACTTGCTGATCACAATGAGGTCCTATCATATAGATTACACAATGCAGAGATCCATTGGCAAACTGAAATACATTCTAGAAACCCAAAACCAGCGGCCGTTGTCAAATCCAATGGGTTCCTTTTGGATACTTGGCGGCCATGTTTGATTCGGTCATCCATCCATGGCTTCCAGTCAACGATATCGAGACTGGCTGTGGCATACCCCGCAGCCAGCAAGCATTTGCTCAATGTTGCTTTTCCACTGAAGACTTCCACTGCCTGGAAAACCTACAGGGGTATAGTGGATTTCGAGATCAAAATGTTAAGATGCGCTCTGGAATATGCTATCATATTTGGTCTTCTTCAAAAATGATCAGATTAAAGGAGCCCAACAATACCTCATGGAATCCGAGAAACTGTATGTTTTTTGGGGCATGCGTATGATATGCGTATATACTATGAATATATATATATATATGTATGTGTATATATATATTATATATTATACATATATGTGTGTGTGTGCGTTTATAAGTTTCGGATGTTCGTAGTGTTTTCCAACCTCATCCCACTGAAGACCCTCAGTAAACGCAAGCAGCACCACTGCAAGCATTAGCACCTGGGCCGCGGACTGGCAGTTTGACCATGATAAAAATGTCTGGAGGTGTGTCTCCCATATATGATATCCAAACCTTCCCGTAGATAGGTCCAATCCTTTTGATGGAAATTTTAACCCCAAGCCAGAATGCTCCTGAAGTGGACTGTAGGTGGGCAAAGTATCAAGAAGGGTTCCAGTCTTGCGGGGTCTCAAATTCCTCAAACCCTTGATCAATAGCCGGCATTCTTTCAAGAACATCACTCGGAAATCATTTCCCCAATAGAGGAACATCAACGGTTATCATAACAGTTATAACTTTTGAAGCTTACAGTTCCCTGTAAAACCCCCAATTTGCCAATTTGTTGCGCTATGACACTATGCCCAGGAACCCGTGGAGCATCGATGCGCAAAAGCTTGTGCAGGACACATTTGAGCTGCTGGTCAGGCATCACCATGATGGGAAAAAACCTTATCAAATATAAGGTCGGTGGTCACTCTTTGCTGCAAAAGGGCTGCGATAGATGCATGCCAGTCAAAAAAATAAAACTATCATAAATCTATTATATAAGCAGAAATGTTTTGGATACCTTTGGAATTCCTTTGATGTGAAGATCCAACCACCCAAACAGCACAGGGGAGGGCGAACCTTTGAATCCAGGATGCCTGAGCCTCCACGCTTTGCTCATCCTGGCATGCTGGCCAATTGACGTGTTTGACAAAGGGGTTCGTTATATATGTTATTGAACCCACTATAAAAAAATGTATCTATACATAAGACTATATCTAAGTAAATATATACAGTAAATATACATATCAAAAATAACAACACAACATGTGAAATTACATTTATATTTTTATGTTTATATATGCCCCTGTGCGACCTTGAAGTTGACATGTTTGGGACCTCATTTCACATTATGTAGATGAATCAAGGCACTTGGGGTTGCAACAAGTGCAGCCACTAGAGCAAAGATAAATTCCTTTTTCCGCTCATCTCGGGCAATGCTGCACGTTTCCGCGAAAGATGCCGAGTGCCAACGCACATCCAGTTAGTCACCATCAGGGCGTTCAACTGGGATTGCACTTTTTCGTTCGATAAATATAAGAAAGTGCTAATGATAATGCTCATTGATGCCAATAGATGCCACATGTAGAAATCAACATCCAGTAGCCCAGGCCCTTTCTGATGCCATGGATGTGGTGTTCACGGCAAGAACCCCAATTTTGTAGCAAGGTTGGTCCCTGCATACCCCAAACCTAAAATGATACCGGTCAAATGTAGTCCGCATCTGGCAGGACAAAGCTGATCATGACATCCTCGAAGGGTGAGCGAGTCCTTGGGTGAAGCAGGACTTTTGGGAGAATATTGGACGGGTTGTGCAAGCAATCTGTTTAGATACAACAAATAAAGAACATCGTTCACCCACCAAATAATTAATGAGACCATAAAAATAAACGTTTCTCATGCTCATTCTAGCTTCCTGGCTGCTCACCACAACATGACAGCTCGGACCTACACACTTTTGGCTGGGCTGGTTTTCTTTTTTCCTTCGGCCTTGGCTGCTTTGGTGCGCTTTTTGGGCTGATCTGCTGGCATGTTGTCAACATGCTGTTGCTGCTGCTGCTCCTGCTGCTGCTGCAAATTGCGGAAATGCTCCGCCTTTTTTCCCCGGAAACCTGCCTTCCTACACATGCCACAGCCGTTGAAAATGCAACGGCAATTGGCGCATCCATAAACTTGTCCTTCCAGCACTTCATACATCCAAGAGGTCCCAACATTCACCCGCCCTTGGGAAGGGTGTGAGCTGGTCTTGCGACGCTTGCGGGTTGCCCCCTCCCCATCAGCCTTGGTAACGCCCACACCATTCATCAGAGCAAACTTCTTAGATGTTTTTGATGTGTGCTTGCTTGTCGATGTCCCAGGTTTCTTCCCAGTCTTTGGCTTGTCACCCTTGGTTTTGGCCTGTTTTTTCTCCGTGTTTTCTGCATCGCCTTTGCTGCCTTTGCCTGTCTTATTTTTCTTGCTCTTGCCTTTGCTCTTATTTTTCGAACCCTTCTTACGGCCCCTTCTCATAGATTTCTTCATTGCAGTGCGGAGAGCAGATTGCTGTTGAGGAGTGACTCCGTCATCATCCACCTTAGGGGCACCAAACAATACCCCAGACATATAGACCGTACAGCTGCTACGCATGCAAACGAACACAGTCAGTTGATATACAGTACATATCCCAGGGCAGCACATCGGCACCATCCTTGTCGGCAGGTGGATCTGCTGCCTTGTTGACATTGATGGATTCATCCATTGGTTGTGTTTCCGCCTCGCAGAGTAGGCAACTGAAAAGGCAGAAACCCCTAGAGGGAACTCATGTGAGAACTGTCAACACTCCCACATGGGAACACAAAACAAGAGGTGCTAAGGAGCCTGTGTTGGATCACTAACCTTGGGAGCTGGGAGTGCGGGCATAGGCAAAGCTGAGCCTGCAAGTGGCAAACAGCTCATGGGCTCATGTGTACATATATACACATATATTCATACATGTATATATTTGCACATGCACCCATTCTTGTATAGTTTTGTGTTTACAGTAAAACTTAAAACAAAAAGTGCATTACATGTTTCCTTTGTTTTTTAATGTTCATCACTCTCGCACAAACATGCATGCCCTTCGACCATGTCTAGTGCTGCCTTCGGTCTTGTGCACTTTGCTCGCTGACGGCTCGGGCTGTGACCTACAATGCCGATACCAAACGTGATATTCGAACCAATGAAACAGAACAGGTTTTCAACTGGAAATGCAAACAAGACTATATGCACTTGAGTGTTTCACAAACATTTTGAGGGCAGAACTCCTGACTGGGGGAGGCTGTGTTGATCTCCAAAGCTTCAATGTCCGCAAGAACATCATTGAACATCTTACGCTGCTCCTCTGTCATCTCCACTTTGTCGATGTCAAAGGGTTGATCCTGGCCTGGGGATTCTGGGACCTTCAGCGACGAGTCAGACTTGGCCAACACACTTTGAGAGGATTTCCTTCGACGAAATTCATTTGCTGTCACGTGCTCACGCTCCCAAGAGTTCTCAAAGCACTCATCCTCAAGCTTGGCTGGGGGGTTAGAGGGACCATCACCACATGAATATGCCCACTCTTGCGGCTGAGTCCACTGGTCCCTGATCTCCTTGATGGTGGCAAACAACGCCCGAATGCGAGGGTCCTCGCAATGAAGAATCATGGGATATGTGCTATGTGGGCCTTTCTTGTGATATCCATATCAGTGTTCCATCCCCTATGTCTTGACTGAAGATTTCATTACAGCTGCAGTAAGTGAACTCGAGTGAAATCTATTATATGCATTTTTGTTTGAACCCTGTCCCGGGGTTGCTGCTGACGCTGCTCACAATCTCTCTGGCGTCGAAATGCAAACGTGTAGAGCTGTCGAAGGTTCCACGCATCAAACCAAGCCTCCCTGGGGCCCGGCTTGTAGCCAACCAGGTCATACAAGCTCTTCACCTGCATGGGAAAAACTAAGACAAGAATCCTAACGTGTAGAGAACAGAAAAATATGTGACGCAAACACCCATGGACAAATTCTTATGTGCTTTTGCATGTGCAATATGCATTAAACACATCGCTCAGGAATTTGAATGCACAAAAAAACTCACCGCATGTGTTTCCTTCCCATGGCTCTGTGTGTGTGTGCGAATATGTTTCGCAACATGTCCACACTGCAGCGTGCAGCACAACCACACACACATAGTGATGGGTTCATGGCCTCTTTCTTCAAGGGATCAAGATGAACAAAGGCCCCATTCACATAGTTCAACATGATCCCGACGGCATCAACATTCATCTCAAGAGACTTGGTGCAAATGGGATATTTGTCACCCTCATCATCATCAGACTCCTCGTTCTCATGTTTTGCGGGGCGCTCCACGGTAGGCCATAGGAGCCAAGACTGCTTTTTAAACCTCTTGCGGATGACATCACATTTTTCCCAATCCACATGGAGGTTTTCAACCATCATATAAGTCAGGTTTTCAGCCGACATGCCTAGCAGTCAGCCTGGGTAGAAACACTGAAATCACAAGACAGCAACTGCCAGCCAAAGCGGCTGCGAAAGTAATCATGTGTTTGAAGCATCCGTCTCAAATTGGATGAAGTGGCCCCAATGGAATCCTCTATATATCAAATAAAAGATAATAAACGATTTCGTGTGAAGGGATTGAATCGAAACAAGTGTCCTCTGCTATAAATATATTTTTGTTTCTGTCCATATATCTCTCTCCCTCTCTTTCTATCTATAGACACTTCTCTGCATCGTGCCCAGTCTGAGATTCTCAAGTGCACCCAGGACCAAACTCTTAAAGTGCCAGCTCGACCTGCCCAAGCATTGTGAAGGAAGGCAATGGCTCGGCTTTTGTCCTGGTGAGGGTACCAAAGGCCCGGTAAGTCCGTGTTTAATGCCAGCATATATGATCCTTTAGATGATTGACCCAATGGATAGATAGACAGATACATAGGGACACACAAACACATATACACACAAGTACGCACTGTGTGAGGAATGTTGTGGAAGTAAGTTTGTTGTGTATGAATATCGCATTCCGTCAAGTGCTGCACCCTGTGGCCCAATCCTTGTAAGTCAGCTGGCCATAGGTTTTGTAGGCCATTGCAAGCGACAGGGTTCAGTAAAAAAAAGTTTAAACAATTCTGTATATATTGCATATATGCATATATATATATTATGCAGGTATAATCTTGTTTGTTCAAATCATTTTCAGGTGCCTGTCTAAGCAGTCTTTTGCATGTTCTGATCCTCTGAAGCTTGCGGGCCCCTCACCAGCACGTTTCACGTGCCTCCTCTTGGATAGCAGCCTGGCTTGAATCAGAGAAAAAGACGCCTGGCACAGACTATGAGTGCCTGGCTGCAGGAAGCGTGGATGTTCCCAGGGTTCCAAAACTCAAAGTGCACTAAAGTGTACTATTTTCTGTGGAAGTTCACGGAATTTCTTCCAAACATGTGGAAGTGATCAAGATATAAGATACTTTCAAAAGTGCCCTATAAAAAGAGGCCACTTACGTGATGCAGGTCCATACAAATGCAAAGAATTCAAAAGAAATTTGTTGAAATCAATGGAAACTATAGAGTTCCAGAGAAACCCAGATGAGAATTCCACAAGAATCCAGAGCATTTAATAGAATTCAAAAGAAAT
>Ga0126342_10010981_pt1 | contig 16187 bp, 17 predicted proteins | sample Cyp1metagenome_FD_92528 | JGI IMG/M metagenome (GOLD analysis project Ga0126342, IMG submission 92528) | Coral microbial communities from Lord Howe Island, Old Settlement Bay, Australia - Cyphastrea 1 metagenome | ecosystem: Host-associated > Invertebrates > Cnidaria > Coral ... | reverse complement strand
TATATATATATATATGTATATATATATACATATATACATACATATATATACATATATATATACATATATATATACATATATATATATATGTATATATATATATGTATATACATATATGTATATATATATGTATATATGTATATAAATATCACACACACACATACATATATATATATACCTTGACCCTCCAGAACCGCAAAAAACGTAGGGTTTAGAAAATACCCAGGGTTTCCAACCAAAACCCAGGGTTTCAGTTTCGAGCCTTTTTCTCCGGCCCATCCCCACGCTGCCAAATCCCACTCAAGCTATTCAAGTTGCAGAAGCTCCTTGAACTTGACACATAGCCCGGAGCTGAGGGGCAGTAGAAACAGTGCAGGTGGCTTAAATTGTGACCATGCATCTGCGCATATATGTGTGAAGGGTAAAAATATATATGCATGTATATGTGCAAAATGGTGTGGTGGCAGTCTTTTTTAAGAACATATATAATCTTAAGGTTCAGCTCCCAGAGGCTCTAATTAAATACCCTGCATCTACGAATGCAGAGTAGACTGCTTGGAGGTGTCTAGATACCACTCTTTCTTCACATCGGGCACTATGAACATGTCGTGACAACCGCGACCCTCTTCCTATATAATCTTCGTCCATTTGGACAGAAAACGCCAATGGGCTCAACACTCGGCCTTTGGCCGAGGCCCAAAAAAGTTCGAGCCAGAGGTGGTGCAAGGCGTGGGCTTTTGGCATCAGCAAAAAGTGTTTCAAAGCCCTGGAGTGCGCGTCAATTGCCATCTGCGCATAGCGCCGGAGAAATTTCAAACCATATTCTGCAGCCAGCTTTGCTTGATCACTCTCCAGCCATGCCCCAGAGTTGTACAGCAATTTCAAACAGGAGTTGATGGCAATGGCTGCCTGCCCTCCCATGACCAGCAAAGGATCTTGACCACTCCAGTCTTCAGCCCTGAAGCGGGCTTCTACCCAGAGCATTAAGCTCGTGCTCAGATCACCTTTATGCCAGCTTCCTGTGGGGTAGCCTTGGTTCCAGTTGACATGCTCCTTCGTGATCTTTTGGCAATGAGCCTGTTTGTGGTTGGCCTTGCACCATTCCAAGTACTTTGAGGTCAGAGATTCAAAACGTCGGTCGACTGTCGATTCAGCTTCCATGTCGCTCAGCAATGCCAGCATCGAGCCCAAAAAGTTCTTGGCAACACCAAGATGCCAGCAGTGAAACAAGTCGAAACGGAAGAGGGTGGCCAGTTCCCCGAAAACATGTGGTACTGCCTCAAATGGACTGGGTTCCGAAAACGGAGACTCCTGAAGGAGAGATGCTGCCCACAAGGGGTTTTTGGTCTGAATCTGCTCAAAGGGAAAGTCGGATGGGGCTCCTCCTTCACACTGGCCTGCGCTGCAAAGGTGACAGATGCCACGGCAATCTGGGCGAGAATCTCCATGTGCCTTGTGCTTTGGCACATTCATGAAACTCCGTTCCAAGCCACATTTGGCTAACCACGGCCAATCACCAACCACGCCTAAGCAGAAAGCCCACCATCGCTCGCCGCCTGGAGCTTGGACACCCACATTTGCCACATGAGCCAGCTCCTCAGTAACAGTTTTCAATAGCAAATCGAAAACGTAGCTGTTCTTGCCACTGTACCCAGCCTTGGCAATGGCAGACACCAGAAAGAGGTTGGTATAGGAATGGCCCTTAAAGTTGACCAACATTTTCAAATACTTCTTTTTGACCGTTGACTTCATGCCAGGCTCCGCCCCCCGTCCCAGGGGACCATGGAGGTTGAGCACCAAGAACGGCAGTCGCTTCTTGGATCGGCCTTCATCTCCATGAAGAAGGATCGCCACACAACGTCGCAGGCAGACTTCACCTTCCCTCTCTTTTTGAAATATCGGGTGTTCAGGAGACTGCTTTTGAAAGTTGCGCCAAAAGGCTTCCCATATGTCACCTTCTCTTTCAAGGTTGGGTTTCACCAGACCCGCCAAAATGTGGGTACAATTGTTCTGGATCAAAAAAAGAAGCCAGTCTCTGAACCGCAGAAAAGGAATCCGAAGGGAACGGCTCTTGGTTTTCAAGAAGCCCTTCCGGATTGGAATGGTCAAGCCAAGTCTCTTTGACATCAGCCGTTCGCAATCCCTTTCCCTATTTTTAGGGTTCCGCTTGGCTAAATCTAAAAGGCTACCTGACTTTCCAGCAGCTGCCTCACCAACATCAGCTACAAAGTCACGCGCCGTCCGGATGGCGGCAGCACAAGAGGCCTCAGCGAAGGAGCAGCTAAACAACAAGATTGGCATAAATTGTGCTAGGTGGGGATAGGAAGATGAGCTCTATGATATCTCTATGTGCAACGCAGCAACGGTGCCACCGTAATTCGGACAGTATGGAAAGATATCTGGTCACTCAAACTTAGCGAAGCCTTTCATCCAAGAGATTCCAAAAGCACCCATAATATATAGCGACCCATATAGCAACCCATAGTTAATATACAGTACTGTACCCATATAGCGACCTCTTTTGCCGCGTATCTATATATAGGTTTTTTCCTGCCACCGCACCGTTTTGGTTTAGCACATATACCAGCGCACCTGCAATGTCATAACCTCCGATCATCCAATGGTTTTATTGGAGGAGGAACTCTAAATGATCTGTACACGACATATGTCATAAAACGGCTGTCACTTGTAGATAGCTCGGGCATAACGGTGTCACCACCAGCTTTGGTGTTTTTACATCCAGGTCTACCTTGTGTGGGCTGACAATTTTCAAAAAACATGCGCCACTTTATATTTGCAAATAGAATGCGCAGAAAAACCCACCATATAAATATTATAAATTGACAAGGGTTCTGATGCTCGAAAAAATAGGAGAAACACAAAACAACACAAACAAAAATTATTGTTTGCTTCAAAGATGCTTCGGTACTTTTCGATAAGTGCCGCTTCTAGCATGGCAGGGCTGTAAGGTTCCTTTGCGTAGTAGATGATTACCATGTTCGACCACTTGTTGCGATCAAAGCGATAGCCATAGATATCATTACCCCATCTCCAAATGGGGTTGTGTGTAAAACCGATTTTGAACGTAAGTGGTTCCTGCATTGAAAACAATTTTTCCAGCACGCGTATGGAGTGGGCCAGAACTGCCCCAGCCGATGCGGTGAGGTCACAAAGTTTCAAACTGATGCACCCTACCGCTTGGCACTCAAGGGATAGTTGGCTAAGTCGAGGTGACCAGTGTGTGGGATGCGCGGTTCCCTCCGTACTTGATTGTTTCATCCTCTTGACCACTGGTTCATGTGTAGCCGAACTAGATGAACTCGCCCATGGGAAAGGAAAATTCTCATCCTTGACCACTGTTGACAAGAAAGGACAATTTTCAGGAAAGTCCCCTTATGTTAAAAGAAAATGTATGAACAAATATACCACAAACAATTTAATACTGTTTGAAAAAATACGGCAAACAATGTACGCAGTGTAAAGTCAAGTTTCAGTCCGGTGACAGGTTAAAAGGTCCAGGAGTTCTTCTTCTGCCGATTCACCATGGGTCGGTTGAAAATTCATCCAAATATGAATGGGGGTCCAGTCTTGAGAATCAAAGGGCATCCCAAAAAAAGTAGAAAATGCATCGAGTCATGGCGAAAGTTTTGTCATGTTTTCACATTATTGAGGCCATGGCCCCTTGGCCAATCGCTGCGCACATCCCTCGAATGGCTCTTCCAGGTCTGACACCTGGCATGGGGCGAAATGACTGCATGATCCTAGCTGTTTGGGTGGAACCTGGCAAACAAGGGGTTAAGGGCAAATCGGAAATCCAAACTTGCATTGACCCAAATTTGAACTCATTGTCAAATTGTTCGATCCGTTTTTTTCCAAATCCCTGCTATGATTGTTTGTATCGAAAGTTTGCATCCGAATTTTACGGATGGTGAAAGTGGGCCAAAAGAGGCAAGTGGCTAAGAACCACAATTTGGACACATCCCAAAAGGCTCACCAAGTGCCATCTCTCGCACACACATGGCCTTTCATATGATTATTAAGAGAATTTTATTGGAATTACCAAGGGCCCCATTTTTATATATATATATAGCTGTACTGTACCCACTATAGACTCAAACATGTACCACAATATCAGTGTGAACAAGGCTGCTAAGTGCGTGCGCACAATTGGTCACTCAGGGTGGCTCGAACCATCAAATCTACTTCTTGCTCTTCTTGCTTGTCTTTTCAGTCTTCTCCTTTTTCTCTTTCTTCTGTTTCTTCTCCCGGGGCTTGACATCAGGTGGGTTCTCAGCTGAGTCCTTCTTGTCGTAGTACTTCTTTGCAGTCCTGCGGGTGTGCATGAAATATGTGAGACTTGGAGATGTATAGGCACACCATTTGAAATATAGGCAGCCCCAACGTTGAAGCAAAATGAGAATCCAATTGGATTAATTATGAATGCTACCATAAGTGCAGCATGCATATGAACTTAAAGTGTCCTGATTTTGTTCTTGCACGCAGCTGCTTTGGAGCACCTTGGGAAACAAAACTTATTCCCCACCAATATTATTATATGTTCCCAACAAACCCACATCATGAACCATCCAAGAGGGCTGAGTAAGAGACACCATGGTAGCATCGGCCATACGCTGCTCAGCCAAGGAATACCACCTTTGGATTTCAACACTCAGCATGCGTGGTAAACTTTGTCCCTTGGAAAATCAATGAGAAATATAGTTGAGGAACACTAACCTTCAATCAGGGGACGATTCTGACTGGAATTTTTCCAGCTCACCTTTCGCCCAAGCTTCGTGGCAAAGGTCATACTGTTTGTCCATCTGCGCTATGTGGCCCTCGAGCTTCTTGATGCACCTTGGAGCCAAGGGAAGGGTTGGAAGACTTGGGGCCAAAGTGCCAAACTTGTCCCCGGCATTTTTCTACCACAAGAATATATATATATATTGTTTGTACCACTGTTGCAACCAGGGACTCACCAGCAGCTTCTTCGGTGTAGACCTTTTTAAGATCCCGAGCAAGAGCACGGAGTTTCCCACTCTTAGAAGTCACACTTGTGAGGAATCGTTGAAGTGCATCTTTGGTCTCACAGGGGAAAGGTGGCGAACCATCTAGGAACCAGTGGGACTTTGTGGACATATGAAATTGTTTCCACTTTATAGTTGAGAAAATGTTGGCTAGGAAACTGTAATGGCCTGTGCATACTTGTTCAACACTGGCAAATGGGACGACTTGTCTTTCTCGGCAACTTCCCTGCTAGCACGGGCTTCCAGGGCTGCAAAATCAGTACCAAGATCCGACTCAGGAATATGGTCCACCTGCCAGCAAACATGGGTGATAGGTTACCTTGGGAGTGTGGCTAAATTATTGAACATTCGTATGATATATACATGCAATATTTGAGGACATGTTTGTACCACATGTGACTGTGTGTGTGTGTATTCATATATGTGTTGACATGCAAGTACACAGAGAAATCTGACAATACAAGCCTTTTGACGCTTGGTGTGTTCCTCCTCATAACTCGACTCTTCAGTCCTCTTACCGGATTCCTTCAGCACGACCCAATACTCGAGCTCCCCATCATAGGAATTTCGTCTGCAGGGCGGTGCATACACAAGGGTATACATATACCAGTGTAAGGGATGTGTTTGGTAAGTTGGTTGCACTCTCATAGAAGTATACACTGCGCCTGGCATGACTTGGGCCAAGGGCATTGCATCGTGCCTTTGCTCCTTCGATTTTGTTCCTCAATGTGGAGTGAAATGGACTCCCAAGAAAGTAAACTAAGAATTGACACAGCTTGGTTTTGTATATGCATGATCCATAAAAAGTCTAAGAACACTACTTTGACCATCCAAGCTCTTCAAGCTCCGATTCAGAATACCGACCCTCGTCAATGACCAGCTGGTATGTCTTCTTGCGTTTGACTATGATCAAGAGCTGGCTAAAGAATTCATCCTGGCAGTTTGTGGGATCATGGAGGCCTCAAAGAATTGGAGGATCAAATGCCAATAAAAAATCATCGTACATTCAAAGTGAAGGCAATTATCCAAGATGGTTCATGTATAAAATTATATTGACTGTCCTTGTCAAAGTTCACCTTTTCCAACAACTGCGCCATGGCATTCTTGTCACCCTTTTTCCATTCCTCCAACACATATGCTGGTGGGGCCAGTTCCCTTCTCTTTGTCTTAGGTGTGCACATTCGATCGATACGAGCTTTGGCAGCTCGTCTCAAGTTGAACTGCAGGGCCAGGAGACAGGAGTTCCAGGGGCTCTGGGCTTAAGGTCACCAGAACTATATGAGCACTTGTTGATGTATCATGATACCCACAAATATCCAAAGATAGGATATGCATGACATAAATAACATGTGTGTGTGTAATTCTGCGCCTGGCGCAGTGTCCATCCTTTTGGAACATAGGGTGTCTTTGTGTTCAACTTCTTCGCATCCACAAGTGGGGTGTTCGGTTGGGATCGTCGTGACTCTGCATCTGATTCTACAACCTGGGTTGGTGTAAGCGAACTGAAGTGATCCTGTTCCGGTGCCGATGATGCATTGCCATCACCCATGTCCTTATCACGGGAAGAACAATAAGGGATTCAACTTTCCAACATCTTTCAAAAGAATTGTCACAGAATCTTCCTTGAAAAAACGCATACAGCAATGCAAATGTTTTTACATTGTCTAAATAGTAGATATGCAGCTTGAACAAACCTTTGCCGAAAGACGTGTGTGTGTGTGTGCTGTTTGAAAAGCCATACAAATCACATGACAGAACTGTGAATATAAAGAATTGTAAATGATTGTAAATGATATTTAGCCAATGCAGCTTGATGGCACTAACAACTTTGTCAGGGATGCTAGCCCGTTCTTCTTTAGCTTCCTGAAGCTGACTGTCAGTGGCCTCAGGTTACAAATGAAAGGAGATTATTCCCCAAATTTGTGATGGAAGAAATTCAGTAGCTGGCCTGAATCGTCTCTTCAGGACTGGGCTGCTCAGCGTTGGATACCTCAGCGCAACTCAGCGTAAAGACTAGGGGATTGGAATCAGGATCAAGGGAGAATAACGCATATAATTGGAGTTACAAAACATATATACAATAAGAGGTGTATATATATATACATATCGCTATATTGTATTTGTGGTCTTGATATGAGCAACCACGGAGATACACATGCATATATTTAATGTATATATATATATAATATATATATATATATATATATAATAGAATTGATTTTGAATCTGGGCGTCTGGGTCAATGACCAAAGCATCTGGCGTGTTCTTGGCATCAAGTTGCAGGTTCAGCTCCTGCCAGGTCAAGAGTCACCCAAAGGGATCTTTTAAATTTCCACTCCACCCTTCAGATGTTTTTCACGTTGCTTCTGATGATAAGACTGGAAAATCCAAATATCAGCTGATGTTAAAGAATTGAAGGGTCAGGGGCCAGGGGTCTTATATCAAGTTTGGCTGACCATATCAAAAACAATCAGTAATGTCAACACTTCGACATTTAAGCTCCTCCAACTCCTGAAGAAGAGCAGCCTCTTCGGAATTATCCATGCTAGCCTTGACATGGTCTAGGCCATCCCCTAAGGTGGTACAGCTCCACCTGTTCGATACACCAGGACCATCCAGATGTTTCGACATGTTGGTATATTTTGAATATACCACCCAGCTGTTGTGAAAATGGCTGCGCTTATTTGTTTGCTGAATACTCTTGAGTTGACATAATATCTAAGTAATGCATGACATGCCCACCAATCCAGCTAGTTGTAGCTGCATCTGGCAAAGTGAATTGCACAAGTCCTATCTTTTCTATCAGAAAGCCACTCAGTTAAGGTTCGCCCAGATGCAGGTAATCCTGCACATGTTGATTCCGAATTGAAATTCAGAAAACCTGCAGAGCACTCTTGAATTTAACCGTCTCGTAGCTAGTGACCACGCAACCAGTGGCTATTTGGGGTGATTTGTCTTTATCATTCGAGCCCAGCTGAAACCCATGTAAATTACACGGGTTGGCATGGGTTTATCATGGGTATGTCACGGGTTTGTCACGGGTTGGGGATAACCGAGGTTTTTTGGAGAACCCGAGGTATTTAGTTGATAATCATGGGTTATCACGGGGTTAGCACGGGATAATCACAGGTTTGTCACGGGTATGCTAAGCCCGAATCACCGACCCGAACTTTTTTTGTTGAAGTGCCAAAAAATCCATCCAAAACATCGATATGTTTGAATTTTGCAGAGGACAAATCCATAATCGAACGTAGGTATGAACAGTAAAGGCATTTGCATCATTCATAGCCCCAAAAAAAGTCTTTTGGTGGCACACTATTCGAGACGATCAGGGATCACCCCACGCCATTCGCAAGGAATGCTCAACTTGCGGTTCCCCCGCAAATAGTTGAACATGTGATGAAACTCGGCAAAATGCCACTCACCCACTTGATCCACACCCGGCCAGCTCTGGAAGCTTTCCAAAGCTGTTGGAACTTCTGCCGGCAGCTCAGGCATACCTTTTGCAGTCCTCTTCATATCCTCTATCAGGTCAACCAGGGCTCGGGCAAAGGGCATCGGATAAATCCTGATGGATTCGACTTGGGCTGGAGGTTTGGATTTATGTTCTTTTCAACATATGCAGATAAAGAAATTCCCAGGGGGGAGCTTGGAGATATGAGAGAGCCCAAAACCTGAAACAAAGTACAACCATAGACCATAGTACAACCATAAACAGTAAACAGTAAACTGATATAATTGACTTCAAGGATCTCAGTGCGTCGAAGGTTTTTATTTCCCTTCCATCTCTTCACCCCTTTGCGATCATAGTAGGAGTCCGCTGTTTTCACTCTATTTTTTTTGGGAGGACGTTGGTCTTCTCGCAACTTACCTTTGTCTAACCGCAAGACCTCCCGGGAGTTGCTGAATCCATAGTGGCGCTTTGCAGTAGGACTTGAGTAGTGCTGCATCCACCACTTCACCTTCACAACCTTAGTGATGAGGATGATTTGAAGTCAAACATGTTCATCTTTTTTAGATGGAAGGAAATATACATGTCATATCCCATACAAAACCTAAACCCAGCAAGTTGCACTTTTGCAACGGAGGAACAGCCTGGATACCTCCGCACTTGAAAATATTGTTCATCATCTTTCGGAAGACTGGATAAAATTCAAGAACGCTACCAAGAGGTTGTTCTATGGTCCAAGTCCCACCCAGAGCTGTGCACAGAAGCACCAGTGCACACATCCTGCAGGGAGGTCCGCTTAGGTTATAGCTTTAAGTGTGAACCAATACGACATATAAATACACCATATAGTAACATATATATATATTATAGGCAATGGTGGGTGAAAAGTATGTGTGTATAATATATATACATAAATATATAGCATCCAGCATCCATCGGTATTTCTGTACGGAGATGGTTGGTCCCACTCAAGTTGGTATAGGGCTGAGTTGAACCACTTTGTTTGCCAAAACGGTCCTTTCAACAAGGATGTTGCTGATTCGAACTGATGTGTATTCAGTAAACCCGGTACTGCAACATGGTGCACGTCTACTGGTCCCAGCATTTATTTGACATAGGCTCGAGCATTTGATGGCAAAGTGGGAAGCAAAGTCATGCACCCGAGCTCGAAGTAGACTTAGGGTAGCCAACCTGAGTTATGGCAGAGGCAAGCCATATAGGACAGAAACCTTGCAAAGTACCATAATATGTTATGTTGGGGCAGGTCCAGTATAACAATACATCTAACAAAGGAACCCGCTGGGTTAAAACATGCATTGGGAGAGGTACGAAACAAAACTATGTACCTCACAAGTTTCACCTAGCAGCGCGAAACCTGATGCTGAAGTCAGGTCCATAAAGTTACTTTTTCGGTTCTTCGGCTGCTCATTGTCTACCAGATCAAACCGGGCCGCACGGTAACCACAACTGCGGGCCTGCTTTGTCAAGTTTCCAAAGCCCGCAAAGAATTCCAGCTGATCCCATTCCTGCAAAGGAACGGGAATAAAACTGAAAGGAATCATCTTGAATCCGACCACAGTTTTTTGGAACTTGATTGGACAAATTGGTTGATGAATTGATTGCATGTGGGATCGAAAACTTGTTGAAGATGCATACTTCAATTTCAAAAGTTCTTGGGAATTCTGATAACTGAACCCCAGCTTCTGGCCTCAACTATGGCGTAGCTCCAGTAGAGCAAAAGGATTGATGCAACGAACTCCTGCACAAGAATTGGATTGGTAAGTTTGGGGATTAAGACAGCAGATAATCGATGTTGACTCTCTTGCCTTACTACCATCTTCTTTGTATACATACAACATATGTTTTCTATATACGTCACATCTGAAAATTATATCGTTCATTCATATATAGTGGTCTCAACATATACATTGGATCTTTCCTATATACATTGCATATATGGTTTTGCAATCTCATGCCTTGACTGATGAATCATTCCCTGGGGACTCCTGTGGACAACTCAGTTCCCGAAGGCGCCACACAAGCTCATTGATGTCCATCATGGCTTTGAACCCAATGAATCCGTTGGATTGTGGATTTATGTCTTTACACATGCGTTTTATATATTATTCCTTTTGGCTTTTACACAAGGATTGTGCACTAATTTTGATCGCCCTTTATCCCACCGAAGTATGCAAATGATTTTGATTGTCAGTATATGTGAACAACAAAACTTTGACACTGAAAATAACCCTGGCTAGTTGTCGTGGTTTTTCATGTTTTTTTTGAGAAAGGAGCTTCGCTGGATCAGAAAACACGATGAATCAACTATAAACAAAAAACTCAACAGAATATTATAGCACTGAACCCAGCCAAAGTTTTGGGCAGCTCATCAACTAAACAGGCTAGGGTGCACCCTTGGTCTTCTTCAATGATGACCGTGTCTGCCACAGGTTCCGGGCACCTCCATGCGCCATCGATTTGGCCTCAGAGGAGACCAGCTCGGGATGGACTTGTTGCCATTGGGATTGGTAAGGATGGGATCTCGGGAAAGTGCAGTGCAGTTGGCTCGCTGACTCTATTTTTCACAGCATCGCTAGCCTCAATGTATGGGATATACTGTGATCCTCGAGGGAAGTAAACCATAGCCGTTGGCTTTGTGACCAAGGCCACAAACAAAACACAGATCGAAACACATGTAAACCTTTTAAGTTACTTAGCTGAATCACGTGGCCTTGGCCAACATGGGAAAGATCTGGATCTCCTGCTACTGGGCCTTTAGCCATGATAAATGCCTCATACAACAGGCTTGACAACTTAGGCGTGACAAGTCAAAATGCTGATTTCCAAAGATATATGTTTCCAAATGTGTCCAAAATGTTCACACTATATATAAATGGTAATGGCCCATGGCTATCTATGACCCAGAGCCCTTGATGCAGAAGTAAGAGCCGCAGTACCCTACTTCGAGTGTACTGGTATCCCCAAGATTGCCAAAGTTGTTAGTACAACTTGTGACCCCATGAAAGGCACACAAACTCTGTTTGCGTGTTGCTTTTGCCGATGTTTTCACCGGTCACACCTTTACCTTTGCAACAGCTTTCGAAAGTGCTTCTTTAAGACTTTCGTACATCAAATGCACCTCATCGTCATCAAGGATAGAAGCATCACTGTCCCTGGGTTTCTTGGAAACCTCCTCGATGTGGATCGCCTCAGTGGGGTAAGGTGGAAGAGTACACACATGCACATATAAAATCAATTAACATCATATATTAAATGCAAATTTTGACAAGTACATGACATTTTTTTCTCACACACATTCACAATTTTGCACTACATTCATGCGAGTTGCTAGCATTGAAGCTGCTTTCCATGAAGCTGCAAGTCGAACCAAGAAATTCCCCTTGGTACCCTCCACAGAAAAGTACCCAAAGTTTTTTTTGATTGCCTTGATGTGAAGACCAAAACCGGGGCGTTTGTAGTAGGAATTGTATCGGGTCTCTTCCAAATCTGTGGGGAGCTTCTTTTTCAATGCTGCTTTGTTCTCTTGTGTCAAGTTTGTGGGGTTTTTGATACCCAGCTCACATGCTTCCTTTGCAAAACATGCAATCAGGTTTGCCTGATCCCTTACCTTCCGTGGCACTTCAAACGACTGGGCGGGCACGGTGTCTACCTCAAGTTTTCGTTTCTTCACTGTTGTTTCCTCCTGGTCTGCTGTGCTCTCAGACTTCTTGTCTTTGCTGTGTTTGCTGCTGCTGGCCATGTGATCCTTCTCATCCTCCTGCTGCTTTGCCTTCTTTTTCTCGGGATTCTTGGTAGGTTTCTTGCCGCTTTCCTTTTTGCTGGTGCTGTCCAACTGGCTCAAGGCGCACTGCGACTCCAAACAGGCATATCTGTCAAATGACCGTTGGGGATCCCAGCAATCCCATGTTGTCTCATCCTCCCACTGCTTCCAGTCACCACCCCATTGCCACTTGGCATACTCTTCCCACATCTCCTCAGTCCATCCTGGTCCATCATCCTCCGCCTGTTTTCCTCTCAGTCTTCGTTTGGGTTCAGGTTTTTCCTCTTTGGGGTAATGTCTCTTGTTTTTCTTTGGTTTCATCGGTTTTTCCTCTTCCTCCTCCTGCTCCTCATCATCATCATCCTCGGCTATGGGTTTTTTTCTAGACCCCCCCCTTCCCCGACCACGTCCTTTGCCCCTTCCTTTCTGCTTCTTCATGTTCAGCTGGGACTGACGTTCAAGGTAGGCCTGCAGATGCGACACCACACAAATGAAGATATGGCGATGGAACAAGTACAAAGTGAAGTACAAAGTGAATATATATATAATATAGAACATGTTGTATGGAAACCTGCTATATATAAATAACATGACATGTCAACACTCTAGCCTCGTCATCGCCAGATCCTGATTCCGTGAAGTTCTCCTCCTGATCAAGGGTCTTCTCCTTGGGCGCCGGTGCTTTTCCTGGCAAAGCAGTGGAATCATCCTCTTTAGGTGTCTTCTCAACTCTTGCAGGTGGATCCTCTCCTAGGACTTGTGTCTCACTTCCAGTTTGATCTGCCTTTCCCTGGAACTTTGCGCGTTTTTCATTTGCTGTCGTTTCAGGGGATGGGGCAGGGGCAGCTGGCTCACTGGGCGTTGGGATGTCGGCGACATCCATTGGCTGGGTCTCCACGTTGTCAGCGGCAAAAGGCAAAGCCCGAACTCCTGCCAACACAGGTAGTTGCCACAATTTTGGTGGGTGTTCAACTACAAGTTGGTAGTTGAATTCTTTCCCAGTACTTATCATATAAATCACAGTTTTCTTTGTTGGTAGTTTGCTTACAGGGAGTCCATAACAAGAACATATCAACATTAGCAAGACCATAAGTATACCAAACTCCAGGAGAAAACCAATGATAAGGATTCTTACTGATGCTCCTGCTTGTTGGGGAGTTGCTGGAGGTCTGGCGGAGGCACTCTGACCCTTTCGTTCTTGAATCCTGGGTGTTGTGAGGGATTCTTCTCATAACCAGCGTTGTTTTGGGGAGAAAGAAATAGATTCATCTTGGCCGATAGCCTTTCCCTCTCATGACTGGTATTTCTCCAAAAGCACACACAGAATTTATACCCAAAAGATCCCAAAAGATTATGTGATTATATGCATGCACAATTTTAGAGGTATATTTACACCCAACGACTTAAAGACCCTATGCAACTCAGGAACTCTTTCAACTTCTGAATCACCGCTTGGCGTCTTTGTTCCAAATCGGTGGTATCACCTTTGATTCTTCCAAAGAAAACGTGGAAGAGTCATTGAAGAACTGATGCAAGAAACTAGCAATGATATATCTATATACACTGTATATATGACTAATTATGACTTGTATTTTGTAGCAGCCTAAGCTGAACTGAAACACAAATAAGGACAGTACTGCTGCCTGCGCTGCTGCTGCTGCCTTCTCCCTTCGCAACAGGGACTTTGCTGGCAACATCATCTCCCTTACCTGGGCGTGCAACTGGTGGCTCCATTGGGTGAGGGGGTACTCCTGTATCTTCTCCACTGTTGGCAGGACCTGTCTCCTTTTCCTCAACCTGCTTTTCCTGGTTTCCTGGGTCATTCCTCTGCTGCTGATCATCATCATCATCATCATCATCATCGGAATCTGATGATTCTGTTGATTCATCATCCCAAGCATCCTCATCTTCAGCCACTTCGGCCTGAAAAGGAAGATAAATCAAAACATGAGGAGGGTCCCAGGAGATTTGAAGCACAGAACAAAACGAAGCGAGGATATCAAAACTGAAACCCAGGGTGAACAGTCAGAGTCAGACCATACTTGTGAAAAAAACAAAGGACACGACACATCCCCATCCTTGTGGCCCCTCTTCCTGCGACGTTCCGCAAGCTCTGCATTCACTCTGTCACAGTCTTCCTGCATCAAGGTGGCTGGTTATTTGGGTTTCGTTTTTCTTGATTGGGACGGAAAGGTTTCAGGGAAAGAACATTTTGCACATATAGGTCCTATGGTTATTAAGACTGGAAAGGCCCAAGCTCAAACATATTAATACACAACTCCAACTGTTCCCTGGCCTGTAGCAAAGGGTCCAGCACAAGCACCAAACTCTGGAAAGCTTTCACCTTAACAACAGGGTAAAGAATGCCGAGGTTTGTATAGAGTCCCAAAAATGGTCAGCTATGTGTATATGTGTGTGTGTGTGCGTGCACATATGGATACGCACGTGTGAATTTTCCTGTGAAAAATACATGATATGTTTTTATGAAAGAGATGTGAATGCACACGTATGTACATGCATGAATGAAGGACATGAAAATGCAATGTTTATTTGCAAACTAGTTGCTGTGGAAACTTCACGGCGTCGGGCTTTCATTTTGATGAACCCGCACAACTTCCGCAGGGCCCAACCACACTTTGGCACGTCTACACCCTCCGTATCTACCCCACGTTTGTTTTTTCGTAGGAGTGCTTCAATTTCTTCCTTCAATTGGTCTATGCTCGGGACTGTTCTTTTACTGTCAGAACTCATACGAGCAAGCAAAGGGGTTAGGAGAATACTGTTCTTGATACATGTGGTGATGTCCTGCCCCGCTGGGGTGGGCAGCACTGGTCCTCCCTCCCGCAAGCGGTCACGAAGCTCTTCGGAGTCATCCCACTCTTTGAACACATTCTCTATGTTGGTGAACCCCATGGCTTCAAAGGTAAACCCAAATACAGTGCCAAAATGGCTGCGATAACCACTGATTCATCGTGACACAAATCATGACCCTGCAAATTTGATTGCATTTCTTCCCCAATCTAAATGATTCTTTTCCAGAATGATTCAAAAACACCTCCTGGCCACTGGATGACTCTGCCCTTCCAGGAGCTTGGAACTTGGATACCCGACGCATTGTGCGCGTTGCCGCAAAACCATTGCTGCCCGTGGCGCCGGGCAGTGGCTGCTGATGGTCCATCAAATGTTTTTTTTTTTAAGGCTGTTGTGCATTATAATTAAACATAAAACAATATAAGTTTATGCATCCATACATCTCTAATATTCTCTAATGTATCCATGTTCCAATCCAAAACATTTCAAGATAACTTGGGCGATAGAATTATATAGTTGAAAGAAGAAACAGTGAAACCTTATAAATTTACAAAGGGCATCAAGAAACATTTTCATTTGGGCGGATCATATCAAACTATTGCCCAAAAACGTGTCCCACATATTTCAACATACATGGTTTCTGTGATAAGGCACCTACGGGCCCTTTATTTTGGATTTGATTGGATCCCATTCTTTCGATTGTGATCTTAATTGTATATTTATAGGATATTATATCATAAGTAGGTCCCACCAACATGCCGGCTAACACTACTAAGCCAAGCTCCACCAAGTTGACAACCTGGACTAGGCAGGATTCGAAGGACATGTTGGGAAACCCGAGGTTTTACATGCAAACACGAGGTATTTACTATCATCATGGGTAAACCCAAGGTTTCACTTCAGACCCGACAAATTCTTAGGGTTTGGACGCTTAGGGTATATATACAAATATCGATTCGGTTGAAGGTTGGCAAGTCCATTTTGGATGCTCTTTGGTAGTTTACATCCATGTCATGTTTGTCCGAGGTCCAGATCAATGGCAATGCTCTGAACTTCGCGGTTGCCTGGAACAAGTCAGGCGCTGAGGGAAAATCGGACTTGAGGTCAAAATGATGTCGTT
>Ga0126342_10010980_pt1 | contig 16187 bp, 11 predicted proteins | sample Cyp1metagenome_FD_92528 | JGI IMG/M metagenome (GOLD analysis project Ga0126342, IMG submission 92528) | Coral microbial communities from Lord Howe Island, Old Settlement Bay, Australia - Cyphastrea 1 metagenome | ecosystem: Host-associated > Invertebrates > Cnidaria > Coral ... | reverse complement strand
GTACTCCAAAAAGACAAACTCGACCGGAAACTCAATAAATAGATCACAAATTGCAACGAATAATCGTTATAGGGTTCTCGGCTTAGCCCTCGGCCATGATGAAGAAACCGAATAAGTTCCAAATAAAAACATAGTTCCTGTAGGGTACTCGGCTTAGCCCCTTCATGTCGAGAAATCTAATAATGCAGGCACGCCAGACTGATCAGGTCTGGTATCACCACAGATTTCAAGTGTCTTCGTTGGCAGTAGACTTGCAATGCAGGTACGCCAGACTGATCAGGTCTGGCATCACCACCGATTGCAAGTGTCTTCGTTGGCAGTAGACATGCAATGGTGCTACTGCCCCCTGCAAGAAGGAGAGAAAAAAGAAAAAGGATAGGTTTTACATCTATACAGATGTTACACACACACTTGCTCAGAACAATTTATCGATTTGTGAAGGTGGAGTGCATCGGACGTGTTTAACAGATACCAACGAACAAAAACAAAATTACACGATGAATATATATATATATTGATTTATTTATTTATATTTATTTATTTTTATATGTACACAAATATTCAAATCACATGAGTCAATGACATTATAAACCAACATCGATAAACTATAGGCCCCCCGTAGCTGCGACTTATATGCGCCCAGGGGCGGGTCTATATAATATATAGAGACAGGTACATCTACACAGGAACATTGCAGCTTCATCATCGGCTGCTGACTGCAATGTTCCCCAGCAGCCCCCTGCAGAAATTAGAGGTGTCACATCTATTCAGATGGTACACACACCCACACCGTGCTGCGGCAGGGTCGGTGACATGAAAATTAACATGAAAAGAAGATGCCTAACGGGGACGCGTGACGGGGAACGCAAAGGGAAAAAAAAGGCAAGCACCAACACCACCACCAACACACCTAGCCCAGACCACCCCTTGCTCTTGTTTCTGCTCTGACCACTGTTGCTGCATCTGTCCATAAGTCGGAAAGTTTGACTTTTTTACATGGAAGTGACTAATATTGGTTTTACATGGTTTTAACACACTTGGAAATCACTACTTCTAGTCACTTACAACATATTGCACAAGGTGGGCCCCAATTATGTTTGTTGGTTTTTAACCCCTGTTAACTGTAGTGCTTTCTACCACGAACAATAGAATCCACTTGGGGAACCAACTTCGCTACCCACCAACCATAATATATACGATGTTCATCGATTTTCGGTATTGATGCGCTATGGTTATGTAATATTTGCATAGCATATTTGGATAAATCATGACTGTCTCACTGCGACCTCACTGGAAGGACGGTAAGCAAGTGGCAGCTGTCCCAAAATAGCCTTGTTTCAGATAAGTGTTTTTTTATCATGTACCCAGCATATACAGTACCTGGCTGGGTCAAAGATTTCTTGTTAAACCATAATTGGGATGATTGGTTGAAATGACTACTATTTTTTGGGATGGGTTAAAGTTAAAACCATCATCCAAATCTCTACGGGGTATTTGTGTTTTTACTATGTAAAACTACTTTACTCGGTTATTTAACATTGGATAAGTACATTTAAATACATCATGAATGGTCATGTATTAACAGCAATATAAAATTTACACTGTTTGATCTTCATGTCAAAATCTTTACATCATTGGTTCATAGTATAATGTAACCACACAATGATTTTCAATAGTTACACTATACTGAACTATAGCAGGCGGCGGCTGCCGAGCGCCGAAGGGAGTTACCGCGGGCGATGGCAAGCGCTGTGAAGAGTGGAACGAGCGGAGGGTTGGGGAGCCAGTGGGGAAACTTGGGTTATCTCAAGGGATGGTGTGTATATGTATACATGGTTATATATATATATTATATTCGAGGGGATAATACATATGTACAGTCAGTTCTATGTGATGTATTACTTCTTGATGTTCTTGCAAAATTAGGTCCGGATGGTTTGGTACTTCAAACTTGGTAGTTAAGCAAGAAATGAAAACATGGGAAATGAAGCATGAAAAAAGGGGAAAAATGGACGGGTGAGGGGTAGTGTCTGTAATACTTCATTTTTTTGCCATGGGTAGATGCAAATGGATGTTGGGCATAAACATATTTGGCGGGTGCAGTAATCGAATTTTGGCTGGTTAGCTATGTTGGGTGGTGGTTTCAGATCACGTTGCCATTTGGTGCCCTAAGATAGGAACCGGAAATCCACTTACATCCCAATTTCAATATACCTAAAATCATCTAAAGATGGATGATTGTTGTTAAAAAATTATTTAGGTCCATATTTACGTACTGGAGCGTACCCTTTGAGGGTCCTGGACGCATGAAGCGGATCCAATTCATCACGAATCCTTGCTGTATGAATTGATTCAGAAAGGCCTTCGAGATGTGACCCTGGAGGATGTGGAGGGCTGGGCAGCTGGGCAGCTGAAAAACCGTTCGCACCAAGGCGTGGGAACAGAAAATGACTGCAGAAAAAAAGGGAAGAATATAGATATCTGTATGCTGCACAAGCTCATTGTTTGCAGTGGAGAACTACGGCACCTTGGCAAATTTCGATTTGCACTGCGCTTCTCAAGGGAAAGGTGCGAGGCAATGGGCACAGACAAATGCACACCGCAATATGGGCTGCGAGATTCCACGACGCATTGAGGAGTGGCTGTCGTCCAAGGAATGGGACAATGAAGTTCCCCAAAAAAGACCATATGGGTATGTCTGAAAATGGGGTATACCCCCAATTATAGCCATTTAGTAGGGATAATGATCAGCAAAACCATTGGGTGTAGGGGTACACTATTTTCAGACAAACCCATATGCATACCAAGAGAGATAGGCAAGGTATATATGACCTGTTTTTTCAAGGATGATGTATAATTATACGATTATATACGGTATATTCTGCTACTTCAAGGATGATGTATCTGATTTTTTTGATATCAACACTGTCAACTGTATAATTCCAGGTTGATCAATTGGGGGGAGAGAACACTAAAAAACGGTAGTGTTCTTGGCGGGTCAACATTCATTTGGGGTTAACATGTCACAGTATAATCCGTAATCATTATTCCCATCCATACATGTCATCATCCTGAGAAGTTTGATGTTCAAATACCTTGGGTTTAGAACGTACAAATTGAAACTGTATATCTTAGGATATATCCTATATTTCCTTATCACAGAAAATGAATATGAAATTATATACATATACTGGTTGGTGGTTTGGAACATTTGTTTTTTTCCATAATCTGTGGGATAATCCTTCCCATTGACTAATATTTTTCACGATGGTTAAAACGTGTTAAAACCACCAACCTGCTCTCGGGGTTGTCGTTACACAAACGCCACGACCCTTCGGTACCATCGCCATATCGCCATCGCTGGGCAAGGGCTTCTTCTCCCTTGACAAGTGCCAATGACTACGAGGTCGAGATGGTCGCGAGATTTCTGGTAGTTTCACCGGGAATGCTGTGGGATATCATCAGTTAGCCATTGTTGGATGTGATATAAATACTGTGGTTTTGTATCAGTCCTCTCTTAGAGATATGGGGATATCATGGGGTATCAATATTAACAATCCATGTACAATTTACAGGGATATCAACTGATTAGCCATCAATTATCAAAACAACATGGACATTAACAACAAATACTTAAAGAAATGAATATGGGACAACATATTTTGGGGACATTGACCAGAAAATATGCAAGAACAAGTTGGAACAACCAACAAAAAAGTGGCGAAGTTGTGCTATTTTACCAGCAAGAATGAGGGGCTATGCACCGAAAAACAAAATGAGTCATGATATTCTGAGAAAATGAGGTTGCAACACCTCTGAATTGAGCATCCCGATTTCGTAATTGTGTACTGTGGGTGAGGTAGCAGCCATCATACTTGTTTAGATGAAGTAGAAGTCATAGGGCGAATGGACCATTTTGATTTACGAATGATTCATCATCTACATGTGCGAAATTTGATCCAACATCACAATGCAAGGCTCCAATAAATGATATATGATGCCATTGATTACTTGCAGAAAGAGCCTAGTTTAACACCGGAAAATGTCAGATTTGTGAATCAAAGGTCGCAACCATTGGACCAAAGAGAATTCATCAGCAATCCTTTGGGTGGAACCAACGATATATAGAACTTGGTAAATTATAACGACCTCACTGCGACCGAGCCCTGGAATGATGGTTAGTAAGGTAGTAAGGGACATGATCATGACATTATCCCAATTTACCCTGATTTCAGGTTTGTGAATTATTATAATTTCATCAGATAGAAGATGATGGAAGGATGTGTGTGGGGATTTCTTCATTTGACCTCACCCTGTTGCTTGAACTTCGAGAAGTCACGGCATGGATAGCCTCAAAAAGAGGCAATCTTCATGGATGTTCATGATTTTTTGGGGTTTTGTCACATATGTCATATGTCATGGATTTGTGTGGGTATGCTGATCGCTTACATATCGCTTACATGTATTTCACTGTAGGTTTTCCACCAGAAGGTGCCTCGCTTGTGCACGCGAAACCGACTCGGTTGTGCACGCGAAAACAACTTAGTTGTGCACGCGGATGAGGATGAGGATGAGGATGATGATGATGCTGATGATGATGATGATGACGATGATGGTGATGATGATGACGAGAACGGCGATGATGGTGATAATGAGGTTCATGATGACAAGTTTCGCTTTTGAAGTTTAGCAATGGGTGTGGCTGGTAGATCTACCCTTTTCTTCCCTAGCCCCACCCCCAAGGTTGTGACAAGTGAGGCAATTTTGTGTGTATAACTGAGGCTTTTGTGTGTGTGTACCATGTTTCAAAATCGGTGTGTACAAGTGCGTCAATTTTGTGTGCGCAAGTAAGTCGCCGACCTTTTCCAACCTTTTCCTAAACAACCACCCCCGCTCCGCGCCGCGCGCCTGGGACGGCAGGCAGCGATTGCTGAGAGATTGGCCACCATGAAACCCAACTTTGGACCCGTGCGGATTCTGCTGCAACAGGCCCTGGAATCCCCGTAAATCTGGGGATGTTGGCAAAATCATGGATTCACCCCTGGTTTTTTCAGAAAAAAGTGCTCAATCTGTACCGGGGGTAGCTGGTCTTCGTAAGGATCCAAATGTTTTCTAGTCAGGTGGGGGATCCTCTCAAGATAGGTCAAAAAAAAGTTGGTACTGTAATTACTCCAATCCTACAGCGATGTATGAATCAAATTTATGACCCAGAAAATCAGGAAATCACAGATATTCAACATTTAAGGCCCAGAAAATCAGAAAACCATTGATTTTGCATGATTTTGACATATTTTGACCATTTTTTAGCCACAGCCATATGTTTTTCATGCCATTTCGGGGTGACCATTGACTTTCCATGGTTAGGCCATGGGGAAGGGCTTGAAATTGAGCCTCAACACTTGGGCTTGGGGCCCCCAGAGGCTTCGAGTCAGGTCGCAAAGAACAACAAGTCGGGATTCTGGTGGTTTAACCATATTTAATCCATCAAAAGCTAGCTAAAACTTGATTTAACATGATTTAACCATATTCAAAAAATCAAAATGTTGCTCAAACTTGAGTTAACCATATTTGAGCCATCAACATCTAGCTGAAACTTGACTTAACCATTTTTAAACCATCAACATCTAGCTAAAACTTGATTTAACCATATTTATCAATATTTAAACCATCAAAATCTAATTCAAACTTGAATCAACCATATTTAATCCAGACAATTTAGCTCAAACTTGATCTACCCATAGTTAAACCATCAAAATCTAGCCCAAACTTGATTTAACCATATTTGAGCCATCAACATCTAGCTAAAACTTGCTTTAAACATATTTGAGCCATCAACATCGAGCTAAAACTTGCTTTAAACATATTTGAGCCATCAACATCTAGCTAAAACTTGCTTTAACCATATTTAAACCATCAAAATCTAGCTCAAACTTGATTTAACCATGTTAAAACCATCAAAATCTAGCCAAAACTTGCGTTAACCATACTTAAACCATCAAAATCTAGCTCAAACTTGATTTAACCATATTTTAACTATCAAAATCTAGCTCAAACTTGATTTAACCATTTTTAAACCATCAAAATCTAGCTAAAACTTGCTTTAACCATATTTAAACCATCAAAATCGAGCTCAAACTTGATTTAACCGTATTTAAACCATCAAAATCTGGATGAACATGATTGTAAATGAGTGGTGAAGGGTAGTTGAACAAAATACTGTTTGGTCCAGAAAATTCTGGGGATGGAAGGTGGTCCGAGGAGCTTGGTGCGTAATATTTTAGGACCATAATCCGAATATTCAGGATAAGAAGGGTACCATCTGGTTATTTAACAGTTCGCCATGGAAAGATCCACCATTTAAAGATGGTTTACATATGGTTTACCTATTAAAAATGGTTATTTTCCATGGCGAACTGTTAAATAACCAGAGGGTAATTATATACAGGGCCTTTGTGAAGATTAAAAAAACATACATTCCAAAACCAAAAACCTGACATTCATCGAAGAGTTTCCAAAGACCTTTGGAATCAAAACCTGCAGGGCTTGTCCAGTTGGAACCGGCTGTTTGGGAACGTTTGGAGGAAGCGTCTTGAGTACGCGAAAACTCAAATTAGGTTGTTGTTCTCTGATATCTACTACATTGGTAATGATGTTCAGACGAACTCAAGCAATTCTAAATCAGGTTTTCCAGTTTGGTGGGTACATATGGGTTTGTCTATGTTTGTCATACTTTTCTTTGTTGAAGTACCATTTTGCGGTAAGAATCTACCATTTTCGGACAATAACCCAATGTGATAATGAATACTTACAGAATAAGTAGTCACAAGTATATTTCTACATACAGTATATGATATGCCGATACATATATATATATATATATATATGATAATTGCATATCATACATATACAGTACATCTATGAGATAGGATATATAGTATATACAGGCTATACATATGTGATATTTGCCTCCGAGGCGTCAGTGATGTCCAGCTTTGCATCCCGCGGCGTTGAGGCGGTGAAGTCAGTGAAGTCATGAAAACGATGTTTGGATGGAAAAAATGATTACCCTCTGGTAATTTATGGGAAAACTCACGAACTAAATGGTGATTAATCATGGGAAATATGCACTATATTGATATATTGATATGATTACCCTCTGGTTATGTCAAAATAGCTATTGAAAGATCCACCATTTTTCATGGGAAAACTCACGAACTAAATGGTGATTTTCCATAGTTATGTTAAATTACCAGAGGGTATTCTAAAATAGCGAGTCTGAATGTTTGAACATGTTTGGGTCATGTTTTGGTAGCCAATTGGATGACTCAATTGCATGGTTTTGAAACCATCCTCTGATTTAACATAGTGAGATGGAAAATGGCTGATGTATGGATGACTTATGGATGATTTATGATGATTTAGCTATGTTAAAATAACCAGAGGGGAAATATATATATATTCGAATGACAAACATAGTCTCAATGAATGGCTTCAGCGCGGCATAGTTTCAATTGATGATATGTTAGACTATACCCATCAGATGACAAACATTTGAAATTAACCAACATCATGGGTAACTACAAATGGTCGGGGTTATTGTACTAATTCCATTTTCTGTTGGATTTTATATGTTGATAACATGTGGCAACTAAAAATGGGTGTAAACATTTTAAGTGGTTTAAATCATTGATTGAGACCATAGCCAACAGCTTTGCAAAGATGCAAAGACGTTGATTGTTGCTTGTAAATGTAAATAATCAATGGGCGATTTTTGTTTTTCAGATAAGCAACCTCAGTGCAGTTTGCAAATGTTTAAACAATGACCTCAAAGAGGTTTCAACATGCTTCAACCAATTTATTTTTATTATTGTTTTAATTATGGTTGTTGTTGTTGTTGCTGCTGTTTTCGATAGTTTGCCAAGCAAATTGTAGAGATTTGATTATGATTTAACGATAAACATGAGGTAACCACCTGAAGGACAGTGATGTCCAAATTGGAAGGGTTCAAACATGCCTACCAAGAAATTCTAGGGTTCTATATATGCAAACTATATCAAACAATTACAAGCGGAATTTGATAGTTCAATTGTTTTCCCACTGTTTTTGCCATTTCCATTTGGGGTAGTAAGGCAGCTTGGTTCAACTTTTCATAGAACTGTGCTTTATTTGGTCAGCTTGCGCAAGCGTCAGGGACTTTCCACTGTGGAAAAATTGCGCGTAGACCCAGCCTCGGGTGCTTCGGACCGGCATGGGATCAATCAGCGCTTTGAAAATGAATCGACAGACCTTCAAAATTCACAAATCTGTCTAATTGGGGGGTTCCTAAAATAGGGGTACCCCCAAATCATCCATGTTAATGGGATTTTCCATTATAAGCCATCCATGTGGGGGTACCCCCATTTATGGAAACACCCAATTATCCTCCAGAATTTGGATGTTTGGTAAGTTTGGTATTGCCCTATCGAAGAACTTGAGGCTTGACGGAGTCATGAATCATAATTATTATTATGACATAGTTTTATTTCGGGATTTAGGCATTATTCGGCAGTTTCAGTTGATTTATTCTGGTTGGTGGTTTCAAACATTTTTTATTTTTCCATTTATACATAAATATATGGGATAATCCTTCCCATTGACTTTCATATTTTTCAGAGGGGTAGGTCAACCACCAGTTACTATGTCGTGGATGTCGCGGTCGATCCTGGACCCCTTACGTAACACCTCCACCGAAGCTTCGCCGTGCGAAGCCGCCGTGCTTCGCCGAAAAACGCCAAGGCAGAAGCTCTTCCGGGCGTCTGGACCGGTTCTCATGGAAAGGCGAGGTCTCAAAAGAGACGACAGACTGAGGATGGAGATGACGAATCATGACTGATCTGATGGGATATTTCATTGAGGGTTGAATCCAGAATGCAATGGGATATGGAGATGGGATGAGATATATATTTTCGACAAAACAAGGGATTTAAGAGAATATGGTGGGATATAGCTGGATTTGAACTTTTTTTGGGATATAATGCGGGCTTAGCACTTTCCCATGAAAAGGGAGGGTATAACTTTACATGTGGAGAATGAGCCCCGACATCGAAAAGAGGCTGGGCAAAGTATGGAAAAATGATCCCGAATTATTTGCCAGTAATTAACCCATAGGATCCATGTATGGTATATATGCTAACATTTGGGGTATATTAATGGTAAATGTTACCATATATGGCATACATGGATCCTATGGGTAATGACCTTCTCAGTTTCATGAAAACTATCTCCAGATGGAACATTTGGGATCATTACCATTACTACTTGTTTGATGAATATCCATATCAAGACAATGCCAGAAACACAAATGAATCATATACATATAAAACATATTCCACAGTTTCCCATTGATACCCAGATACGTTTGTATGATCATGGTCATTAAGATTTTCTAGTTATCAGGTGATTTTTCACCAATATAAGCCCATAATTTATATAGACATAAGTACGTATAAACACTAGAGATCTCGAGTATCATAACTATGATATTGTACGAAACAAAAAGGAATTTATCAACTGAAACTGCAAATCAGTTATATAATGTTATATAATATATGTATATGATTGTCAATCTAAACGTCCATGTAGAGATTGTTCATTACGAAGGCCGCCAGGGTTCCAACATGAGACCCCGCGCAAGTTTTTTTCTGAGCCAGCGAAATTATATTTTTTGAGGCGAAAGATTTTGCGAAATATTTTCAGATAAGACCCCCGCGAAAGATTTGCGAAAAATTATATTTTGTGCGAAAGATTTGCGAAAACATGTTTTTATTCGCGAAGAATGGCACTGGCCATTTGCAGATAATGAATTTGGATCAACCGCCATACAATATATAGAATAGATATATATATATAGAATAGATATATTTATATATATATTTATATGCATCGATTTTGGTTTTTGATCTGTAAACTATGTACACCAAATGATCATTCCCAGGGTTGAATAACTAATAAACAAATATTAAAACACCGCCCAAATGCTAAACACGGTGATCTATTTTTATTAGTAGGGGGGTATTTAGATGTATTTAGTATTAGGGCGCCTCCAATAATAAAACAAAAACCTTAATTAAAACAATCACAACATCGATTTCAACATCAATTAAATCCCATTTTAACATATTTTAAAATATTGCCAAAAAATGGATTTTGAAGTTTTCCCCTAATAATAAAACAAAAACTTTAATTAAAAAGATAAACATTCCGATTTCAAAATCAATTCGGTCCCTTGTTAGAATCCTTTTCAAATATTGCCAAAAATTGGATTTCGAAGTTTTTCCCTAATAATACAACAAAAATGTTAATTAAGAAAATAACAATTCCGATGTCAAAATCAATTAGGTCCCTTGTTAAATTCCTTTTCAAATATTGCCAAAAATTGGATTTCGAAGCTTTTCCCTCATAATAAAACAAGAATTTTAATTAAGAAAATAAACATTCTGATTTCAAAATCAATTAGGTCCCGTGTTAAATTCCTTTTCAAATATTGCCAAAAATTGGATTTCGAAGCTTTCCCCTACTGGTAATAATAAAAACAAAAACCTTAATAAACAAATAAAAACATTGATTTCAAAATCAATTAGAGCCCTTGTTTAAAACTCTTAAAATATTGTCAATGATTGGATTTCGAAGTTTTCCTTTATAAAATGAATAAAAAACATGGTTTCAAAGTTGATGGGACCCTAATAATAAACTTATGGGTCCCGTTCTATTTTTATTAATAGGGGGTACACACCATTATTTCACCATCCTGTTCTCCTGTTGATTTTCAATTACCACAATTAAGCACGCAATTGTGAGCAACCAAAAGAAACGAAAGTGGCAATCCACTCCTACTATTTTTATTAATTGGGGCAGTTTTACGAATAGGGAGAAGAGATTATATAACTGCTCTAATATCCATCTACGTATGGAAGAAAATCTCCAGCTATATGATAATATGTGGATATATATATATACACATATATTAATGTATATATATATAATATTAACCATACATTAACCATACATTAACCATACATTAACCATACATTATTAACCATCATTATATCATTATTAACCATCATTATTCACCATGATTAACCATTATTAACCACTATTAACCATACATTAACCACGTATTCACCATGTATTAACCACGGTATTCACCAGAAAAAACTCCAGCCAGCTTTCCAGGGAAGATTTCCATCGCGCCATGCAGCTGGCGGCGGAAGCCGGTGATCTGGAGACCCTCGGTGGATGGATGTGGATGGTCACCGTGGAAGAACATACCGTGGAGGGTCCTCATGGTTAATATATGGTTAATATATGGTTAATAGTGGTTAATAGTGGTTATTATATGGTTAATATATGGTTAATATATGGTTAATAATGGTTAATGTATGGTTAATGGAATGGTTTATGGAACAATGGTCCAAGTGGCCATGATGGTTTATGGATAAACTTGTGGATGGTTTATGGAATTCTTAAGGATGGTTTATGGATAAACTTGTTTTGGTCCAATCATGGATTAGTGGTTAACTAATGGTGAATCTATAAACCATCCTGAAAATTTCCATAGTTAACTAATGGTGAATTGTTAACTAATGATGATGGTTTATAGATGGATTAGTGGTTAACTAATGGTGAATTAATGGTGAAGTAATGGTAACAGTGGCAATTCTTTCCTGGTTTTTGGATGCTGATTCCCCAAAATAGTGGATGGTTTCGATTGTAATTTCCATAGGTTTTGACCCGTCCAGCATATAGAAAGGTTACACAACTGGGATAGTTTGAATGGATGAAACTTGACATCACTTGACAAAATATTGAAAAGAGTGTAGAAAAAATGATAAAAACTGGATAGAGTTGATGAACTGTGACAAGACTGGGACAAAAAAACGTAGAACAGCTGATCGAACTTGATAGACATAGGGTAAGACTGAAAGAAACAGGATAGAACTTGATAAGACTGGATAGGACTTCATAAAACTATAATTTGAAAATTGACTTCAACAGTTGAAATAATCTAGAGTTTACCTGCAGTTTGCCAGCAGAAAAGTTGAGTTTACCAAGAAGAATGTGGTGTGTCTTTGTGTCGGTGTTAAGCCTTATTAAGCATCAAACATGGCTTCATCGTGGTGGTGAAATAGAGCAAAACAACGTCTAGCCTCTGGTAATTTAGCTATATTTAGCTATTGAAAACCTAAGTATGGCTTCATCATGGTTTCATCTAACCTCTATGGAAAAGGCTCCATTTCCTTCGATGATTTGCATTGAAATCACCAGGGAAGCTGGGTGCATTGGGTGGATGTTCCGCAGAGAAAATTCAGCTGGGTTAGGTTGACCAGAAGGGATTTACTCATAGCCATTTGTAACATGTGAACTGATGTGAACTATGATGATTACAGAAGATTGGGATTACAATATTACATCATGATTACTGATTTGCATCCAGATGGATTTACAATATTTACAAAAGATATTTGTTTAAATTAATTTAAAATCAATTTAGAACAGACCAAGAACAGAGGATTGGGAGATCAGCACTGGAGATGAGGGATTGGAGTTTCGCCTATCTGGGCAAGAAACCAGTCAAGCGTGTTATGACCCATGGCACTGCATGGCCAAGCTGGGCCTGTAACCACTTGGTTCGGGCTGGAACCAACAAAAACTAGGGATGTATAGAACTATTATATTATATATATAATTATATAGATATCATAATATATATAATATAATATATATATATACATGTAACATGTATATAACAAAAGCTCATTAAACTCAAGGGTTAGGTTTCAGCCGGTTTCAGCAGAATTTTGGTGCAACCAGCATGATGAGGGAATGAGATTGTGGCCAAATGATCAACAACTCTGACAGCATCTAGGGGATTATAGGGGCATAAAACAATGGATATGGGTCGTATGACCAACCAATGGTAATCAACAATGCTGGGCCAATGGGCTAAGGCATGTGGCTGACCTCTTCAACGACATGGTTTGCAAAGGTGCCGTTGAGGGAAGCCTTGGGGCAAGTGGTTAGAAAATGCTGGGGACTTGGGCGACAGAGGGCCACGAGTACTAGTTGCCCCAGGGCTGGGTCTGCCGCTGTGAAAAGAACATGGAAGTTACCATTGCTCGTGTTGAGCAAAACGAGTGACCCATAGCCAGCTTAGATCATAACTTTGCTTGGTAATTTGAAGTAATCTGGGCCCCATGTCTTCAAGACCCAGCTTGCAAAATTGTGACATATATACACTGTCATTCGCATGAATCTCTCGATATGTTCCAGCCAGCGGTTGAACCGCAGGTTTCGAAGCGCAAGAGGACAGCTACACTTTGGTCTTCAAAGTGGGCTGAGCCAAGTGGGTTATCCGTGGTGATGCCATTCCAGTGTTTAGATTTACTCATGGTTTGGTTGATAAACACAATATAAAAGTTGATAACCATATATACCAGGTTGATAACCGCGTACACCAGGTTGAGACACATATACTAGGTTGATAACTATACATATACATATATACTACAAGTAGGTTGATAACCATATACTTATACTAGGTTGATACCAATGATATCCAATTATGTGTATATATATATGATTATATATGTACACCAGGTTGATAACCTTATGTGAAATTATATATATTATACTAGGTTAATAACCATGTCAATTCAATCGTTAAATCCAGCTACTGCTGTGGTCGATAAACACATTACACGAACTACGGGTTGAACTATGTACTTGATAGGTATTTAATATTATTTAATCATGAACTGTAGGCTATAGTTGAACTAATATGCATCATTTCATCATGAACTATAGTTCTACATCATACATAACTATATCCATACTATATATATATACATATCCATAGTTAATTACATATAGTTACATCATGGCAGCCCTTTCATCATGGCCTCCATGACGCTCCAAAAACCAGCCTGTCATCGATCCTAAGGCCTGTCGCCGACATGGCCTGGACTTCTCCACCAAGAGCGTCCGAAGAGCTCAGAAACCATCGATTTTCCCATGGAGATCCATGAAGATCATGGGGTTGAAGCATGTCAAAATAAAAAACGTGAAAACCAATCCATTGATGAATTCGATCAATTTCCCATTGAAGAAAATTGGAGAATTTCAGGATCCTAAAATGGAGGCCTATTTTTTTAGGGCAATGTAAGGGGATATCCCCCCAAAATATGGCCAGAAATATGGTACTAACGTACCTCCATTTTAGGATCCTGGAGATCTCCCATTGAAGAAAATTGGGAATTTGAATTTGATCAATTTCTCCGACCAAAATGTGTGATGTCTACCAGCAACTAAGCTAGCCGGCCGCAGAGAGAGTTTGTGGGATATAACATCAGCTGGATCTGCTAAGTGGGTTTGATGGTATTTTGTTCAGCACTTCGAAAGTATGGGGTTGTTTCAAAATATAGTACCCCACAAATTAGTGGTGAATCATCATTGATGAAATAAATGACCATCATATATTGGGATATATGGGGGTATACCCATGCAGATAGCGGAAAAACACCGCCGACATCGCAAGGCAAGCGACTCCTCGTTGGCCCAATGGTTCCAAGGTTTGCCAACGTTGGTACCTGTAGGATTGCTGGTTTTACACCATGTTTTATCAGATTTTCTCCGATATACCCTCTGGTTATGTCAAAATAGCTATTGAAAATGGCCATTTATAGTGGATTTTCCCATTAAAAATGGTGATTTTCCATAGTTATGTTAGTTTACCAGAGGGTAATTACTATTTTATGTAGGAAGTTGACCATGTCATAAACCACCCATGACTGGGATCATTTGGGAATGGTAACCATACCACCTATAAAAATGGTGAAATTGGGGGATGGTTTATTGTTTAGCCTCTGGTGAACTAACATAGCAATGGAAAATCACCATTTTTAATGGGAAAATCCACTATAAATGGCCATTTTCCATTGCTATGTTAGTTCACCAGAGGGTACCCACAAAAAATATTGATTTACATCGCATCGCCGCTTCCTGGCCTGGCCCAGTTTGCCGAGAAGTACTTCTATGCCATGATGTCCATGGGCATCGAACCCAAAGCGTTGTGACCCCAACAGATTGGGCAGCCAGGGTCAGGAATCTCGGGTCTTTGCTGATGACAGCCTACATGTCGGTCAAAAATATCGACCCATCCCCCAAAAATGGATGCTACGAGTCGATGTTTGACACTATCAGTCCCATATGCAACCCATGGTGCTGGAATATTTACCTACAAAGCTGGGTCATTTTTTGGGGTAAATGTAGGTAAATATTCCAGCACCATGGAGCATCTGGGAATGACCAGCTTTTCTCCGACTGCCTTCGGTGCCTTCGTCGCCATGGCACCGAGGTCTACGCTGTCTGAGATGGACAAAGTGGTTTGTGGCCCCGGATAGGGATAATCATGGGAAAACCAACGAAAACCCATGGGATTTCCATAGGGATTTCAACACCTTCGTCGGTCGTGAGCTACTGGCTGAGGTCGGCAAACCAAGACGCTGTTTTTTAATGCAATATCTTGGTCAAAGAACAACACCGATGGAAATCAGCAATCAAATTAAATCTACATAATTCTATATAATAAAATTATGATGTGTAGTTTTCTTAAGATATATTCATATATGTTCATATAATATTCATATATTCCTTTGGAATTATATTTATATAATATATTTATATCATATATATAGTAATATTATATAGTATATAATTATTATATATTAATATTATTATATGGGGGCAAGTCAAAATAGGAGGTCCGGAACAAGCTCCGGGACCACACCCGTTCCATACCCCCGTTCCATACCTCCTTGAAGGATCCAATCCATACCTCTGTTCCATACCTCTGATCCATACGTTATTAAATATATTATTATATATAATTATTATATATATAATAATTTACAATTATATATATATATATGATTATGTGCAATCTGATTTTACATTTGTACGCACATATATGAGCGCACGTACATACATGAGTGCATACATGCAAGAATACGTTTACTATGCCCAAGCCCTACCCCCTTTGCAAGCCCCAGAATAGCAATAACAAACCTGCACCAGGCATGGCAATAGTGGAAACTTTTTTCCGCAACTCCAATTTTGTTGTCCTCCTTCTCCTTCTCCTTCTCCTTCTTCTC
>Ga0126342_10010979_pt1 | contig 16187 bp, 20 predicted proteins | sample Cyp1metagenome_FD_92528 | JGI IMG/M metagenome (GOLD analysis project Ga0126342, IMG submission 92528) | Coral microbial communities from Lord Howe Island, Old Settlement Bay, Australia - Cyphastrea 1 metagenome | ecosystem: Host-associated > Invertebrates > Cnidaria > Coral ... | reverse complement strand
ACCATTGGGGGGGGAGGGGGGGGGGTGTGGGGGTCCGGGGACCGGGCCCCTACATACATATATGCATGCACAGGCCGACAAGTGAGCCCCTTGGAGTTCCATTGCTCCAGTTCAATCCATCCTCTAGTGACAAGAGATATACCGTCGAACGCGAAATGTGGAGTCCCTTTGTGTTACAAAATGCAAGCCCGTCCGCAAAAGAGTGGCGTTTCCTTACTTCTACATATTTATTGTGCCAAGAAAAACATGGGCATGTTGCAGTTTAAACTTTATATGTTTTAAACATGTTCGCTGCAACCCTGACGTTGCGCCGCGTCTGACTTCAGGTGGATATGAAGATAAAGTTGATGTTATTACCCCAATTAACATATTGTTCATAGATGTTCATAGGGGGTGGCAATTTTTGATGCTTTATGAAGATGAAGTTGATGTTATTACCCCAATCAACATATTGTTCAGAGCGGGTGGCAAATTTTGATCCCTTATGAAGATAAAGTTGATGTTTTTACCCCAATCAACATATTGTTCATAGGGGTTGGCAAAATTTGATCCCTCATGAAGATAGGGGGTGGCGAATTTTGATCCCTCATGGAGATATAGTTGATGTTATTACCCCCATCAACATATTGTTCAGAGCGGGTGGCAAATTTTGATCCCTCATGAAGATAAAGTTGATGTTATTATATACCACAATCAACATGTTGTTCAGAGGGGGTGGCAAATTTTGAACCCTAATGAAGATAAAGTTGATGCTATTGCCCCAGCCAACATATTGTTCAGAGGGGGTGGCAAATTTTAATGAGATGATGATCATGATGTGACGATGATGATGATGATGATGATGATGCTGATGATGATGATGATGATGATCATGACGATTGAAAGTGTAGAGTCAACGTCCGGGTTGGGGCGAAAATGTTTAAACTGTTTTTTTTTTGTTGCCGTGAGGCGAGATTGGTTTCTGGCCTGGCTAGCAGCTGAGCAATTGGTGCACTGGAGAACGATTTCCTGGTTCCATCCTGGGTTGATGAAGGTGCGCACTCCAATGATGAGAATGTTCCTCAGCAGCAGAGGTGGACGCACATGGAAGCAACCAATGAAGCTTCCAAAGCCCACTGTGATATAGCTTAATTCCATAAGTGTTAAGATCTGAGGGTCAAAACAAGTTAAGCTATACAATGCAAGGATTTAAGGCAAAACTGACCCAGTTGCTTCAGATGACTTTGGGATCCGGCAGTGTACTGGCAAGGCACTTGATGAAGCTAACTTGTGGCTTCCTGTAGTATGAGATTCGTCCCAGCAGCCGGAAAACTGGCACCTTGATTTGGACATGGCAGTTTGAACGAAAATCATGGCATCGTCTCTCTTGAAAGACGGCAGTTGAATTGAGACAAAGGGCTCAAAGCAAACCACTGAAGCACCTCCCTCGGACCTGTAGTATTTATGTATAGTTACGTGATTTACATACATTCCTATTTGTATTTGCACGTGTGTAACATAGTATTGATCAAATCCAAATGGTTCATGCTGCTTGCAAGGCACCGTGCCGTTTTGAAGTTCCCGGATGCAAACTGAGTGCTCATGCCTCTCGTTCAAGTCGTTTGTGAGCATGAAGGGCTGACGTGGAAGCTCATACATCAAAAGGGTCTCCTGAGACAAGACTGGCTCAGTCTTCAAGGCCTGCACAGTATTTGGGTCCTATGGTGCCCTTGGCATCACTACAACCATTGTATAGTAAGGTGTCCTTCCAGTTGAGACTATTGATATTTAAACAATGTGTATGCGTATAGGTTGTATCATGACTATTCATGACTCATGAATGCACAAGTATACATAAGTATAAGGTCTTGTCAGGGTCTGAACCCATCCAGTTTCGATTTTCGCGCCTGATCTGGCCCGTGCAAGTGCGACTTGGCACCTTAGCCAACATGGCCCACAATAAGTCGCCAGCTCCAACAGCTGCAGCCACTGGGTCTCCCCTGAGCCCCCAACGGCAACTGTCCAGCCCAAAGGAGCAGGTGTTGCAATCCTCTGGTCGTGCTACCACGGCCACACAGGGCTCAGTGGCATTGGTCCAATTTAGGGCCTGGGAGGATCTGAATGATCTGAAGTGGCAACCGCAAGTGCGGTAAACCCAAGAATGAACCCGATGGTGCGACTATGTACAACCCAGTTCTGGTAAAATTGGGGATGGTTCATGTTGGCTTCACCCCGATATTAGTCCCGAGCTCGAACTCAACGAATGAGCAGAGCTTGACAGCAAGGGAAGGCACCTCAAGATATCTCCACCAAACAGAATCTGGATTTGACCAACAACTGGGAGCTTGATTGATCAACGATTAATTACGGAGAGAACCCTAACATTGACTTCCCCATGAATGCTGCATCAAGAACGATGACGACATTGCCGTCTGCTTGAAGTGGCACAGGAAAAGATAATCCTGCGCCGTGACAGTAGGATATGAAGCTGAAACCCATGCGATTGGAAAATAATTTTGTGGGACCTTACCTGCATGGGTTTACCTGAAAATAGGGCACCCTATTTTCAAAAAACCAATGGATTATCATGATTCTCCCGATGACGATGCCATGTTTGGGTGGCGTACCCCATTTTCAAGCACACCCTCATATGATATGATAGAGCTTAAAGATCTGCATGTGGGTGGCTTGTGGTTTATTGAACATCTACTTGGTTGACCATCCGGCTTTGGTGAATGGTTGGGAACATTGTTTTTGGTCTATCAAGGGGACTGGCCTGTCCCATTTACAGCCTGTGTTGACCCAGTTCAAAGTGTGTACTGCAACCGGGTGTATGCCTGTGAAACAGCCAAATGTGAGAATAACCCATAGACACACACTGGTTCTACAGACACAACTATGTTGCATACACGTAGTTTACACCCAAAACATCCCAAAACGAAGGCTTAGCCATAAAAACGCGGATTTCTCTCAAGCTGGCTCATAAGCAAAATCAATCAGGATATGGTTGAAACGCGGTAACTTGAAACCACAAAATATCATGAACTGACTGTGACCAACCCACAGGCCATCCCAATGGGATGTTAACCATTCCCATACTAAGTTGATCTCTAATCCCTGGCACTGCACCCAAGGTCTGGGCCCTCCTTCATCTTCGCCCACTGGCGTTGGCGTCTCGGCCTCGGCCACCAGTTCATCCAGGGCCGTACCAGCCGTGGCCATGTGAGCCTCAAGCAGGATGAAAGGTGTGCACTGCTTCCATGCTGTTCCTTTCATGCTTTGCCTCCTGAAATGCCACTGAACTCATGCGAAATCATGTGGGGTCTGTCCGAAGCTTTTCGTGAAGATTGTTGTTGGTGTCTGACTAACATGGAAAACCCTTCACCAATCATTTTCAAAAACAAATTATTGTATATATTAGACTTTAGACATCGTTTGGCACTCATGAATTCATGTCTGATTGCAACGGTTGTACCCACCTTGCACGGTTTGGCGCCGTTTGGAAATGCCATGGTTCAATGACACTCACAGAAACAAGCACCTAGTAGTCTCGCCAGCCCAACCTAACTATATAATCTGTCTAGTTGGTCACATCAATTTTATCACCAGAAAGTAAACTATGTAGTTATATATGCAATTATATATACATGTAATATATGTAATATATGTAATATACAATATATATATATATATATATATTTGAGTTCAGTCTAGTCAGCGCAAGCGCAACCCAACCAGACACAACAAAACAAAAAGACCATGCCTCTTTTGCTAGCTGCGACAAGCTCCGAAGTTGCAGCCGCTGCAGCGGCCCGTTAAACTTGGCAAGCAATTCTGGCACCTGGGGCTGGTGCAAAAAACCACTAGGACTTAGCAATGCTGATTCTGCCATGAAAAATCGTGATTTCATGGGATTTAATGGTGTTATACCAAAAATCAAACATGTTTGAGAAAATTAGGGGTTATTTTTTGATTGCTAGGCTTACCATTTATCATATTACTCTTTCAAAGACTATTACGCTTATTGAATCACTGGTTGTTTGACGTATGGATTTTATTCATTCCTTCACTTAATTGTTCTTTCTTCGTCGTTTGACTCCAATTGTTCGTTCATTTTTTGTTGCATGTTTATGTATGTTTATGTATGTTTATCTATGTTTATATTACTGTTATATAAATGTATATACTTTGAACATGTATCTCCTCATCTATCTTCTATCTTCATCAACATTCCCCTCAACAGCCCCCTCCCCTCAAATAAAAAAGAAAGCCAGGCCTCTGGCAGTCTTCGGACTACCATATGTGGGACAGAATGTCCAGCATGGCCAATGGGATTCACGGGCTGTGCCAACAAACCATCACGGAACACCAGTGGTCCAATGTGCGCAGGCCTCGGGTGTTGGGGGAGGGAATGACTGACCCATTTTTGGGTGACCAGGAAGTGTGCGAAATTACAGGAACAGGATTTCAATGGAGTGGATTAAGGGAAATCTTTAGGGTTCGATAGGGTTTCCTATATACATAAATACAATTAAATATACATATAATTGCATATTGTTTTCCCAATAGTTTTCCTTGAACCAGATTTGGGATGGTTCAAACATATTTAGAAATATCGAAAAACCGTTCTCTTTTGGGGGGACAAGGGAGAAAGTGTAAGATTTGGCTGCAAGTGCTTGCTAGCTGCTATCTTACTTGAAAAACTATCTGTATAAGAATGCAATGGCATGAAACGACAGTTCTTTGGTCATGCTTCCGTGCTCTTGATGAGACAACATGAGGAAAGGAGGGGGTCCCAATTCTTGCCTCTCCTTTCAAAACATACTTTGCTTTCTGATGATGTTCGAGTGTTCGATGCAAGACTTCCCCGTGAAACTTTTTCCCTGTGAGCTGCACCCCTTTGGCATCCCTTCGTCCCTGCTGAGGATCAGCTTCAAACTGGAGAGGTCAAGCTTTGTCACAGACGGCTTTGGCGTGGTGCTGGCACGCTTGGGAGTCACAGCTTCAGGGGGCAGAGGCTGGCACCGGAAAGAAATGAAAGAAAGCATTTATGAAGCATTTCAGTATTTCGATTTCATCATATTTCCACAAATTGATTCTCAGATTTGCATAGAGTTGCCAAACACTTTGTTACCAGCCAGGCGCCGCCTGCCTGTCCACCAGCGATCCTGTTAGCCGATACTTGCAACCTGAATGGCTTCAGATTGGTCAACAAGAATTGGATGTCCAAAATGTCCACCAGAATTCTGACAGTGCAATGGTCAAACGCATTGATTGAATAGTAATTTCTACTGGGCCTACATGGGCCTACGTTGACATCTACATAATCTACAATCATCATCGACATACACAGTATTTTGATGCAGTTTGCATAACTCTGGTACAAATTACTCAACCTCAACAAGTGTGCAAAACCGACAAACCATGACAAAGCCATAACCAATCTTGCCAGAAAGGGTGTAGACATATGTAAACATGGTAAACCTGCGCTGGAGGTAGCCCTGCCTTCCAGGCTGCTATTGAAGTCCAGCAGAAGAGACTTGGGCTGATAGCAGTGAGTCTCTATGCACCAGAGCAGGCTGCCATTCCTGGTGCGACATCCAAACTGCACTGGGTGATACTGGGTGCCACCAGGTGTTATGGAAGTATATGGAATTATTAGCATCAATTGAAATGGACAACAGCTGGAGGTAAGTGATTCAAATAAGAATTCATCAAAATTCACAACATGATCTCGCCAACATCGCAATCTTACGGTGGTGACACCGTAAACACACAGGCGATATCAGCGACATCATGAACTCAGCAGTGGACCAAACAGTGAAGTTGTTGATCTTCCCATGGATATCCAGGAAGGAGGCGTTGCTGCCTCGGCTCAATTAGTGGACCCTATCTGGATGAGAAGCGACATCAAATTACCCTTCTGGAAGACGTTTTGGGCGTCCAGAAATGGTATTAACAATTGGGAAAATCTTCCTTTTAGTGCGGAAGATCCATGGAACATCCAGTAGTCCTGAATATGGAGTGCCCTGGAGTGCCCGTGCCATAAAATATGTTACGGAGCAAATCCGAAAAAGGCGACTTGGCATTTGAAACCATTGGAATGATAAAAAGGGATGAAGTTCTTTATCTTTGATTCAATCTGAAATTGGAGCAATGCCAATCTAAATCTGATAAATGCAGTATATCTTGACTTTTGGCTTCAATGTCAACTGCTGCTGTGAAGCTGAAATTGGCTGCAACAGTCCCCAGCAACAAAGCCTCAGCTGGGCAGCACTCAGCCAATATCAACTGGGAAATCTGTGAACGCCCATTAGTTGCAGCTCGGTGGGCGTAAAGTGACCAAGTAAGGCGATGCCCAACCATGGGAAAGCACGATTGCAGGTCTGAGATAATGTGAGTTTCCTGCAGATCAAACCTTCAGACTCACGTGGTTGCTACTCTCTTGTGATGTGTTTCTGTGGGGTGACCGGTTGCTCTCTGTGGATTATGCTCGACCATTCTAGGCAAGATTTGTCCACGTCAAACTGCTCTAGAACCACTATGATTATAGTTACTATAATTGCAGTGGTCTACATGTAGCTGTAGCTTGCTACAGCATGCTGCACTTGATCGCACTTAATAGCGCCATCTGTGCTGTGGCTTTGGCATAACAGAAAAGTCTGGAGCCGAAAAACGAGGCGTTCCCACGAAGACTCGCGCCAATGCCGCCATTGCCAAGTTGGAACCCGCCAGCAACAATGGTGGAATACTCGGCATAGTTCATCCTTGCAAACCAGATAAACCAGTCCCTTTTGAAGATCCACACATGGGGATCCTGTTCATCAAGCACCGCAGTCCCAACGCGGAACCACTGGGATGCATCTGCATACAGTATGCATATATATATATAACCACAACTACTAATTTAATATCTAATAGCACTAGTATCATTTATAATCATAGTTTTCGTAAAACATCTAAATATAATATATATATAATATGCACTTATATATTATAATACTGTATGTGTATATATATATATATTGTGGAAACAGAAAGATGCCCCCATGATTTCGAGTAACTTCTCCCTTGTTGCAGCGCTGTAATTCCAAGGCCACTGAGCTTCGCGCCCTGTAAGCCTTGAGCACTTCGCCCGAGAACTTTGAGCTAAGCACTGGAACACAGCGAACAGCGAAACAGTTGGTGCGACAGATCCCATTTTAATCCATTTGACATAGAGAACTGGAACTTATATAATGTTATATATCCCATTTACCCCAAAAAAAGAATTAAAATGATAGAATAGACAAATAAACTTAATATGTATAATAGATACCCATTATACAATAGTCTATGGTCATTGCATATGGCTATTGGCTATCGATCACATACCAACTTGGATACACATCCCCAGTAGAAGAAATTATATTCATCCAGGGCAGGTGTGGTATGGTCTTGACATGTCTTGAATTCTTGACTGTGTCGAAACGTGCCAGGGATATTCAACATGGCAATGGGAAATCCATGGAAATCCACTATACATGCATGGTCTTAATGGGAAACTCATCTGTAAATGAATATTAAAATGAAGATTGTCCATTGCCATTCTTTGAGTACCTGGGGGTGCATTCGCATGGCTCAACAGTTATATCACCGAAAAAAATAACTGTTTTGAGGCTTTGTCAAATGGGTCTTAGAATCGGAGGATACAAACCCATTGGTTGGTAGATTACAAGACTTCAGACTCTTGAGTGCGCGGGTCGTGCGGCATAATGCAAGATAAAGATAGCGTATAGTCTATAGTTGATGTACATGTCACATCCCGCGCCATTAAGAGGGATGCCAAATCAACTTTCTAGAACTGCAAACTGACGATCTCAGAATATCCTCATTTCATCTCATTTCCACTTCACAAGAATCACCTACACAAAAGGATGCAAAAGGGGAAGACTTTCCGGCGAGTCAGGTGGCCAGGTGGAGAATGCTTTTGGCGCGCCCGAACGGTCGCAGTATGCAGTGCAGTGAATTCGGGCTCCTATGGAGTCTCGCTATGAAAACTAGGCGACTGGGATGATCTCGTCCCCAGAAAGTGCTAGCTGGGTAATTTTGGGCCTGTTGGAGCTGGAAAGTGTTCAGATAAGACATGATAAAACACGTTTAAACACGTTTAAAACACTTACAAACACTTGCAACCTACCAAGACAATAATGTACAACCCATGTCTTATATTGACTTGTTACACACTATCCATTTGCTAACTTCAGAGATCATCTCAGCAAGTCTTTCCCATGATGCGCAGCGTTTCCTTAGATGGGCATATCAAACGTTGGGGAACCGCCAATTTGGAGGGTTCAGTACTTGCCATCTTGCCGTCCTATACTCATCTATACTCCATGAAGCAGCCACCATTTCAACCACCAACTTCCGGCTGAATCCAAGCCTCCCATTGGCGTTCAAAGACCCAACCTGGTGCTGGGATGCTTCAACGGCAACTGATGCATTTGGAATCAAGGAGACCGGTGCACAAAAAGACTTCATTAGGAGTGGAACAGTCCAACCATGTCTCATTCATCCTTGATTGATTGCAGTTGTTTGTTCACATACTCTGGTATGCTATGATGCGAGTAGGACATAAGATAACCATCAGAAAATTGATGGAAGATGGAAAATAGCTCCCACCAGAGTGGATCCAAACAGGTGTGGGTCCCCTGGAGGTTGGAAAACATCGCAATCTCCAGAGGATTCTAAGCCCCACACCGTTCGCGCTCTTGCAAGATGAATCGGAGCCTTGGTGATCTCAGACCACACTTGTGAAAGTTCTCACAAGAACGGTTTTCATCTGGGTCATCCCACCTGGACATGGGAAATAGAAAGACAACTAAACAGCTTTAAGTCGTGAATTTCCCACATGTCTAAAGCATGAAGTAGTGATTTTCTTATATGTTCCTTCATTTTTGATGACGTTTGTTGCTTCAAGATATGGGTAACACTGCTGTCCTATGTCCCGCTGCTCAGCTTCTGGCACGCGCGTCGCCTCGGCCTGCGCAGCCTTCGCCTGTGCCGATGCCATGGTCGAGTCAAGTTACGTGGGAATATGCTGGGCATATTCAGAATATGGGACAAGAATGGGAATATAATGGGAGATAAGACCATATATATGTATACTGCATATATATATAATGACAATGCATGATATGCACATCTCAGAGATGTCACCTATCTATCTATCTGACTCTATCTCTATACATATCAGCCGCTGTCAAAACTCAGTGTCTTTGCCTGGCCTCAGGGCTCTCCCCTTGCGGAGCTTTATCGGGATGCCAACCTCAACGGACCAACAGTTGATCTTGGGAGTTGATGATTTTGATGATGTTTGATGTTGGATGGTTATGATTGATAAGGTGATGACGATGATGATGTCGATGATGGTGATGGTGATGGTGATGGTGATGATGATGATGATGATGATGCATTGTCATGAGTCATGGCACCGCAAGGCTAGGCCCACAAACGGAGAAGCAATCGCTTCAATGCTTGACCTCAAAGCAATGGAACAATCATGAAGAATCTGATGACCTGTTTTCCCCTCTACGCAATTTGTCCTTGAGCAGAAGTAAACTGGTTCACTCTTATACCCAGGGTATTAGAATGATCTGGGCTTAAAATTCAAATTAGTCACATCAACCTTAGCCGGGTGTCAACCTGAAGTCGGCACTGTCGTGACCGGTTGCTGCTGTTTCAGCATGCCATGCCATGCACGAATCAATTGCTGCTCATCTTGGGAGGGCCAAGCGGTTTCTGTAAATTACATCCCATTCCCATGGAATCCAACATGGCAATGTGTTCTTTTTCTTTTGCAAATCAAGTTAGATGACTGTCCACATAGTTTCACTACAATTTAATTTAAACATGTTCCATCGAACCCAGTTACTACACCAATCTCCAATGGTAGCACCACCCGTCCCATCCCTGGCCCCTGTCCCTGTCCCTGGCATCGGATCTTGCTGTCCAAAGGACGCCCTGCATCGGATCCACCCGAAGTCTTCGCTGCCTGGAGAGGGTGAGCTGGTGAGCTTTGCCACCCAAAAAAAAATGGAAAAGTATTGAAAGGGTTGATGACATGAGATGGCATACTGTAACTAAATCAAGAAGAAAACACATGTGTTTTATTAGTTATATTGTTTTTTGATGTTTGTGTGATGTTCATTGCAGGAGTGTCTTGACTTAAAATCTTCGCAGGGGTCGCGCCACGATATGATTCCTTCGTTGTTCCCGGGGCTTGGGACCTGTGCTCCCTGCCATATATCTCCATCCTATTGTGTTAGCACCCCATAAAACTTTGATATACCTTGACCTTGATTACACAATAGCCACAACACTCAGTCCTATTGCACATACCCACATCCCAATATTAATCACACCATAAATGGTCCCAATTAGGTGGAACTCCCCTACTTTAAACCAGGGTTTCTAGGATCGTTCAATATTAGGGGGATGGATGACTCAACTATCCATACAAAAATTCGTTGTGGGGGGAAAGTGCCCAGTAGAATCAACATCAACAACTGCAACCATCCAGTCCTCCAGGGCCGCACGGACTTCAGCTTCAGGGCCCGCCAGAGTGGCAGCCGCAGCCTCCCACCAAGGTAGACCATAGATGGGGATATGATCAATCCTATTGTGTGATATGATGCAATATAATAATATAATAATAAGTGAACTTAATTATGATGGTTACTATATGTGTATGTTCAAAGCCACAGCACATGTCGTTACCATAGTTAACTTGGACCGGGTTATGATGGAAGCTAAATGGTTCAATTTGTGAAGTTGAATTACTCGGCATCTGCAGGCTGCGGTGACAAGCTTGTTTTTGTGATTCTTACGGCTGTGACAATTGGGGATTGGGAAATCACAAGACTATATTATTGGCCAATTACGTTCCCTCTGCACCTCCGTCCTGAGGGAAAAAGCACCTCCACCCAGGAGTCTTCCCTTGCCTTAGCCAGCTGCGCGCCGAAGCGGAAACCTGGCGGAGAGGATCATGAAATATCCCTTAAATTCGTTGTATTTTGCGGAAAGTTGGCAGCAACTTTAATATTGTTTTTGGACCCCAAAAACACAACAATAATCTAGATAGATAGATAGATAGATAGAAAGATAGATAGATAGATAGATAGATAGACAGATAGATAGATAGATAGTTAGATAGATAGATAGATAGATAAATAGAAAGAGATAGATAGATAGATAGATAGATAGATAAATAGATAGATAGGTAGATAGATAGATAGATAGAGAGATAGATAGAGAGAGATAGATAGATATAGAGATGGAGATAGAGATAGATAGATAGATAGATAGATAGATAGGTAGATAGGTAGATAGGTAGATAGGTAGATAGATAGATAGACAGATAGACAGATAGGTAGATAGATAGATAGGTAGATAGATAGATAGACAGATAGATAGATAAATAAAAAGATAGATAGATAAATAGATAGATAGGTAGATAGATAGATAGATAGGTAGATAGATAGATAGGTAGATAGATAGATAGATAGACAGATAGACAGATAGGTAGATAGATAGATAGGTAGATAGATAGATAGATAGACAGATAGATAGATAAAAAGATAGATAGATAAATAGATAGATAGGTAGATAGATAGATAGATAGGTAGATAGATAGATAGGTAGATAGATAGATAGATAGTTAGGTAGCAAGCCACAGCATCGAAACTGCTCCTTGCCATGGCACCTGCTGCATGCCCACGATGAGGACCTGTCAAAACGTGGGGCTGTTTTGGGTTCCCATTCTCCCAAGAGATAAGCAGTCATGGTTGGGTCTTCTGGCCGGTTGCCAACTAAGAAAGGTAGTGGAATTTGGAAAAATGGAATATGGCGAATATGGATATAGTTTTGAAGTGCTCAATGAACTGTAACCATGTAGCTTCACCGTTTGCTGCGGAACAACCTTGACGGGCCGAAAGGAATTGCGAAGGCATCCCTGGTCCCTAGTCCCTAGTCCCAAAGGACTCCCGTAAAAAAAACACAAGAACGGTCCAGCCTTGGCTTTTTTGCCCACCTGCGCTGAAAGGGGTGGTGGCAACCGGTGGTCACTGTATGGCAGGAAACACCGAGCAGGACTTGTAGTTGCAAGCCGTTTTGGTCCAATCACATTTGTGGCTACACAATGCTACATATCCAAATCATTCCAAACCTATATAACTTACAAATTCTAACTTCATTTTCTTCCGGAACCCTTTGAAATCTTCAAACCTGAGATGCAGCGGCCGTTGTCTTTTTGCCGCGCATCACCACGACTGCCGAGATCTTCGCCCTTCGCTTCGTAGATGTTCACTCTATGAGCTGCTGCTCCAGCGGCCGCCGGAGGCATGGCTGTGTGCAACATACGAAGTGGAAACTCTTCGTCTTGGCAGAAGTTCCTCAGGCGGGCCAAATTCGAAGGAGGAATCTGGAGGAAAATCTGGTCTTTGACCATCCAAATATGGGGGATTCCTGAGGAAAATTTCGCCTTCGAACAACTCTCGACCAGGTGGTGAGGAAACCTCACCTGCTACTGCTACTGGCTGGTGTTGTTGGCTGTGAGGGGGCCGTGGTCCCCCAAATTACTTTATATAAGTATATTTAAGTCCTTATTGACACCTTGAAAGTACCACTACCAGCCGGGACATCCACAGAATCCACTTGCAACTTGCTGTTTCGGCCATGATCCCAAACCATTTCAGCACAACAAAAACGCCAACGGAGCATCAAAAGCTTCCAAAATGGCCATCATCCCATGGGCTCAATGGGATTTCCATACGATTTCTATGGGATGTTCATGGCAAATGCTGGGGAATCCCTCGGAATTCGAAGCATATTTTCTCCGGCTCAGCGGCTCAAAGGTCTCCTCGCCAAGGTCGGCGCGTTGCACCACTGCCTAGGTTGGCAAAGGATGAACATAAGATGATGCATATTATATATATATATATATTACATATGTGAGCATATATAGCGACCAAAAATATAGAAAAAGAAGCTATCAACATTTTAGTATTCAATGAGAATTTCAGGATCCTAAAATGGAGGTACTGTACCATATAAGGCAATATATTGTTGGGATATTCCCTTACATAGGCCTTATATAGGCCTTATATATATATATATATATATATGGTAGGTACCTCCAATTTAGGTTCCTGAAATGGCCATTGAAGTATGTGATTTGTTCAATCTTGGGGGGATACAGTAATGTGTATAATATATATATATATATCAGTGTGTGTGTAAGATGTGAATATATATATATTTATATTTATATATATATATATATATTTATATATTTATAGACAAGGCATATGTATAGATTAGGATAAATTAGGTAGATAAATAGGATTACATAGGCATCTGTAGTATCTTTCTGTGTGTCAAAGCGTGCCCAATAAGAAGCAAACACGATGGAACATGTATTTTAAACCAACTCTGATCCAAGGTCCGATTGATATTTGATGGACTTAGTTTTGGATCCATGAAAATGTGGGGTTGACCAATGAAGATGGGGCTATGTCGGTTCTAGGTATACATGTATGACTAGAATGCTTGGTGATGCAAAAAGCAATGGTATCATACGGTATCCATGCTAGACATATGGCTCTTTGGTTTTGCTTGAAAGTTTAGGGTTCAAACCGTGGCTCAAATGGAACTATGGGTCACTCATTCCGCTCGGATCTCCGCATTGCTGTCTTTGTAGGTGCCTTTATCATCCTATTTTCAACATGAACCATGTGAAACGCAGCACTGATACTTAAAATATATCAGGCACAGTAAGTGTACCAAATATAGAACGGCTGGAAATTGACCAAAAAACTTGAGCAATGGCAATGTAACACTGTATTTATTTATTTATCTATCTATTTATTTATTTATTTTATAAGTTATAAGTTATAAGTATGTTTGAAAAAAAAACCTTGGCAGAAGTTGTTGCATCTACATCAGGGTTGACCTTCATCTTGGAATTGACCTGCAGGCTGCGGACAGCCTGAACGGCTCACCTTTTCTGAAAGCGCCGCGTCTCAGTTGTGGCTATGGCTGTCTTTGACACCTTCAGCATGGACTGTTGCAGACCTTGGGACTCTTGGGACACAAGGTTTCTTCAATTTTTTGGTGGAAAATCAAGAAGAAACTATGGGAACCCTTCGGTTTTGCAGGAAGATGAGCAGAAAACAATCGAACACATGTTTCCTGGTTTGTTGCAGGCAGAGCTTCAAACAGCTTCAATGAAACCAATCTCAAATTGATCCTAACCCCGAAGCCTGGTGGACCACAGTTCAACATCACTCACGGTACGATCCGGGTGGCTCATGCTGGTGGAATTTCGGGCATCATGGGACCTGGCACAGGACGGGATTTCACCTCTTCATTAGCTATAAACGGTTCCAAAACTAGTGGCATACGAAGATCCAGCTCTCCACATGGCTGCCAAAACGGTGCCATACGACTTACTTGGAACTTGCACAAGAATTAGTGTTGGAATGGTTTGATGTGCAAGTTGTATGATGCAAGAAGGTATGACCAGGTTGGACTGCGCCCGACCTTGTTCATGGCTGCCTTAATATCGTCAGATTTCAATGATGACATTTGTCGGAGCAGCGCTGGTCGAGGTTTGCTCTTCGCTGACCCCGCCTGCAGCGCATGATGCACCCATTAGTCACTTACATTCATTTGCCAACTGCCCGGGCACCAACACCTGTTCTCTCCAAACCACTCTCCAAATACTTAAACACAAAAATCAACACCAAAAAGCAGCCAAAAAGACTCCATGAACGAGGCATCATGATGTATCAAACAGCACCCCACACCCAAGCGCACACGCTACGCCGCTGGGCTTACTTTTTTTCCCCACAAGACCCCAAGTTTTTTTGACATTTGTTTACTGCTGTGATTACCCCTTACCCAAACCACCACGGCCGCGCCGTGGATTTGCTGAGGAATCGTGTGGACGTTGGGCTGTGCTGCGCCACCAACATGGCATTCAGCGACTCAGTTCCCACGCTGCACTTACCTCGGGTCTGGCTGCAGTCCAATGTCGCAAGATGTCGTCAAACATGGTTGAGAAATTTTTCACTAGATTTCTTTTGTGGGAAAATTAATGGGGCATTCATGGAACTGATTGGAGGATGATTCTGCAGCTAGCCATGTTGTGCCACGTTTGGTTACCAAAGGATAGCAAAACTGGATAGAAATATGGTCAGTTTCTACCCTCATCGAATGATGGAATGGTTAAAGTTAATTATGCTCCACATTTTTGATTTGTTTCGCCTTCATGATTTGATCTATGTTGAACCATCCGTCCCCAAGACTTTGGGGATCAATGGGGATCTGCTCACCAAAAGCGAAGCGACACATGAGCTCCGTGAGACGTGCAACTTCAAGTACGGCAGTGCTACCTGCTGTCTGGCAGGTGTGGGCTGCAGGAATGGGAAGCGTAGGGTCGTGACAGGCTACAAGTTTCAGAACAATTTTCCAACAAATGCAAGGAAATATATTCCCTTTCCTAGCCGTGTGGCTAACTCGAGGCCTAACGCGCGAAACACACCCATTGATGTCACCCCCATGTTTGCTGACTTTTGGCCTTCATGTCCCGTCCAAAATAACGATCCCTTGGACGCAGCAGGTGCCTTCCATATGCCAAAGCCAAGAGCTCATGCCGATGCAAGTTGTGATTGAACCAGGCAACATCTCCTGCAAAAAACAAGCAGGACTGCCAGCAGGTTGGAGGTATACAGAGGCTTGTCAATGTCACCCTGGTGATGTAGCACTCCTGCTACCAGGAGTACTGCAAAAGGCGGTGGCGGAAGTTTCAAAGATAAGAAACTTAAAGGAGATGTGAATTGTTGTGATGCACGGGTGGCAGAGCGAACCAACCTGATGGACCGAAAGGTGGTTGCGGCTCTGCGTCTGTCCCAGTCTGTCTCTCTCTTTTTGTAATTCTCTCCGTCACCCTCTCTGTGTGTCTCTCTGCCTCTCCCTCTGGCTATCTATCTATCTGTCTATCATCTTATCTGTAGCGTAGCGTAGTGTAGTTGTAGTTGTAGTTGGCTGGGCGCGCGCAGAAGGCCGCGTCACGAAACAGTGTTTTTGCATGTTCACTGCGCTGGCGCCACAGCGAGAGCGCATTTTTTCCTTTTTTATTGTGTTTCGCCTCAGCGAAACCTCTTTTT
>Ga0126342_10010978_pt1 | contig 16190 bp, 15 predicted proteins | sample Cyp1metagenome_FD_92528 | JGI IMG/M metagenome (GOLD analysis project Ga0126342, IMG submission 92528) | Coral microbial communities from Lord Howe Island, Old Settlement Bay, Australia - Cyphastrea 1 metagenome | ecosystem: Host-associated > Invertebrates > Cnidaria > Coral ... | reverse complement strand
ATCTGACATTCCATCTGGCATATCTTCTGGCATTCTATCTGGCCGTTGAGGTCCGGCAGTGCCCACTGGGATCTGGAGCTCGTGGTTGAGGTCCGGCAGTGCCCACTGCGACCTGGAAGTCGCAGTTGAGGTCCGGCAGTGCCCACTGCGATCTGGAAATCGCGGTTGAGATCCGGCAGTGCCCACTGCAACCTGGAAGTCGCGGTTGAGGTCCGGCAGTGCCCACTGCGATCTGGAGCTTGCGGTGGAGGTCCGGCAGTGCCCACTAGAAAAAAATGGAGCTCGCGGTGGAGGTCCGGTAGTGCCCATTGGGATCTGGAGCTCGCGGTGGAGGTCCGGCATTGCCCACTGGGATCTGGACTGCGAGGAGGAGGACGAGGAGGAGATGGAGGAGGAGGCGGAGGAGGAGGAGAACAGCTCTGATAAAATCTAACAACCCTCACCTGGCAGGTGGGGAAATATCGCAAAAAGTCAGCTGTTGCTTCAGCACACATGTAAGTGTTTCAACACTGCGACAAAATGCTGCAAAGTGCTACACTTCAGGAACCCCCATTGTGCCCTTACTAGTTGGTGACTATGGTGACCATCATACTCGGTGATACTCAGTGTGCCTGATGTAGAGATGGCTTCTGCTGGCCACGAATTGGGTGGCAATAGTGGTGGGCGGAGAGATCTGGTAAGTCACCATTTCACCTGCGTTTTTCAAAGGCTTTTCTCACCGTTTTGAAAAGAAACATCTAGAACTGTTCTCAAAGCGTTTGCCCCCCCAAAAAAAATCGGGGGAGTAAGGGAAAAAATGCATGAGTCAAAGCACCTTTATGATCGTGGTCGAATTACTTCGAGAGACGCTTTCTCTATCGGTCTCCAGCATTTTGGCCAGACCTGATGAATTGGCATCATGCGAGTCTACTCAGTGAAAGCACAGAAAATGCCGCGACTGCAATGGCGTGCCTATGCGGCCCTTCTGCACCAGAAAGTTGCTGTTGGAGTAGCGAAGGTCCGTCCAACACTGTCCACTTCCTCCGACGGGAAGATCTATGACATCTACCAACATATATCGACATACTGTGGATGGTTGCGAAATCCTGCGCCACCTTGGATGGTTGAAACCCTTTAAATAATGGTATGTTTACCACCTATCAACTGGTGCAGGATTTCTTCCACAGTATATCGACTATCGACATATCTCTTCAGGATAGTCGCCCGCCCCTGCTCCTGACATGGTGACCACCATCACATCGCCCAGCGATTCCGATTCGGGGAAGAGACTGTCACATTCAGTGGCCTGCAAAGGTTCTGGACTGGTCAAGAGATGATAGTCTTCAAACAAAAAAACACCTATATGGCTTATACTTTCTACCCGTCAAAAATCCACCATTTTTTGATGGTTTTCCTGGGTTTCCCCTGAACCCTTACGGCCTGCCGAGCATCACATGCAACCATATGAAACCTTCCATTCGGGCCAATCGCCGCTTTGACATAGGACTGAATCACCCCAAATCCAAAATTAATTGGAAGAAATGGATCCAGCAGCAAAACAGAAATTTCCATAAGTGGGGGTACCCCAATAGCTGGACGGTTGATTTCATGGAAAATCGACCTATAAATGGATGATTTAGCCCATGACTTATGGACAGTGCCAGGTACCTTGTGCCCGCTGAGCAGCAACCGTGTAGGGCTCGGAATGCTGGTGGTACTGGGCAACACGGTGTAGATCTCTGGTGCAGACAATGCCTTGGGAACGTCGGGGGAACGCGGAGCAACGCGGAGCAACGCGGAGCAACGCGGAGCAACGCGGAGCAAGTTGGAGGCGAATGCAGAAACTGTAGAAACCCAAACCATCCATTTTTGCCTTTTCAATGTATAATATATATATATATATACTATACATACATACATATTATATATATATAATGTGTGTGTGTAGACACTATATATATCCAACCATATATACACTATATATGATGTGTATGTAATATATACATTGTCGATGGTCAGATAATATTAACGACACTATATAGGTAGATCAGCACTCAGGGGCGTTGAGACCATCAAAGTCTCACAATACTCACCCAAACGAAACCATGGTGGATTGTATTGGATCTATTCATGAGTTATGTGCTACTGATGGGGAGTATCTAATACTAGGGGAATGGATTTATTAATGTAACATATTGTGATACATACACATATACAACTGTTTGAGGCATATATATATATAGACATTGGTATATTCATTGGCCGCAGTGCTGCCAAGGCAAGCCGCTTCAATGCTGATCGAAGTGGAAACAAACTGAGCAGTTCCCAGTGCCTGCAGCTGGGCGCCCTGGGCCTTAACCTGGCCTGCTTCAAATATCTCATTTTCCTTTGTGGCGTTGAATTTTCAACTGAACCACTGGGGTGGAACTCTAACAAAAATTTTGCCGGCAAGAGACCCCAAACAGTGTGGGGAGGGGTAGGAAGTCAATGCATCAGATACAACAACAGAAGCTATGGAACAGGAACAGATCAGGTTAGACACTATAGCAGGACCTCCTAGCAGAACCTCATACCCGGACACCTAAGAAAATTTCAAAAGGTCGTCAAAGAAGGACCTTCTATATAGAAGACCTTAGAAGATCTTCACACAAGAACTTCCTATGAGCATCCCAGAAGAACTCTCATACAAGGACCAACGCAGAGCATCTGAGAGATCTTAACGCAAGGGCCTCTTGAGGAGGATCGACAGGATCTCCACAAGATCTTCTCGCAAGAACCCATACAAGAGCATGCACTGCAAGGACCTCCGAAAAGATTTCACCAGGATTTCTACAAAATCTTCTTACAAAGATCTTCGGGCCAGGACCCCTAAGAGAACCCCACAAGATCGTCATAAAAGGACCTGCTGCTGCTGGAGAGGATCTTGCAATATCTTGAAACAAGAACCTCCCAAGAGCATCCCAGAAGGGCTTTCGCACAAGCACCTCTAAGACATGACATCTGCAAGATCTTCATGCAAGGACCTCTTAGAAAGGATCAAAGGATCTCACCGAGATCTTCTGACAAGGACCTGCACAAGATCATGCCAGGACCTCTTAGAGAGGACTTCACCAGGGTCTCCACAAGATCCTCTCATAAGGACCTGATCATCCAAGGACTCTTCAAGGATGTCAGCAGAATCTTCACAAGATCTTCTCATAAGGACCTGTTCAAGTTCATGCAGGACCTCTGACAGGATCTCATCAAAATCTTCACAACATCTTCTCACAAGGGCCTCTGCAAGACCTTGGTCACGAGCTTCATATATTACGGGCCTCTAAGACTGCATCATGAAACTCTTGCAAGATCGTCAAGGAAGGACCTTCCACAGAACTCATCAGGCCTTTTTATCCTCTTTACCATGCTCTAAGAGAAGCAGCGCACAAAGTGACGAGAGGGTTGCGCGAGCACATGTTAGATTTTCACAAAACACTGCGCGCACCACGAAAAATGAACATTGAAAATGTTAAAAACGCATTTTACCTAGGTTTTGGTCACTTTTTTGCCGAGGTCTACAAAGTACTGCGCCTGCCACAAAAAATGAGCCAGAGGCATCCGAAGTGCTGCACCTGCCACACGGAATAACCGCCATGTCCAAAATCAAAAATGACAACAGTTCCAAAAGACGAGACTTTCGACCCTTTCAAAATGTCGTCCAAGTTCACCAAGCACTGCACCTGCCACGAAAAATGACCTCCAAAAGCAGCTCTCATTTTGACCCACGCCTGCCAACGTTTTAGCAACGTCCAGAAAGTGCCACGCCTGCCATGCGCATGAAAAAATTGCCCATTGTCCTGCGCCTGTCAGACTTCAAAATGTCCCGAAAGAGCCACGTCTGCCACACGAAATGGACATAGCTCAAAAAACGAGCACCGTGCGCTAGTAAAACGAGAGCTTGGGAAGCGCAGTCGAAATCCACATGGACATCTTATATTATAAGGAAACTTGTGCGCGAGAATTTACAGCAAAATGGCCGAAGATCAGATGGAGCACCCTGATCTAACCCCGGCCTTTGGCTCCTACCGTAAGAACCCCTCAGTGTGAACACACTGTTTGGGGAACAAGTGGTGAAAATTTAGGAGAAAACCACATTCCATCCACGGGCTCGACTCATCATCATTTTACATTATTTTACATCATTCTACCATATATTCCCCATGTTCAATGGCCATTTGGTGGGATACCCCTTTTCAGATCCAAATCAATAGTCTTAAGCAGCCGCTTGGTCACACTCAACGGCCCATGAGATGCATCTGCCTGCATGGTTGCAACCCACACCAGCGCTCCACCCCTCAAGTTGTAGACCGAGTACTCCGCACTGTCGCCTTCCATTCCAGGCCCAGGCATTCCAGGGCCGCAGATCAGCAAAACAGGACTACCAGGAATTACCAGTCTACCAATCTCTCAGCGGGCAATTGGAGCACAAAGCATGCGATTTGTAAAGTTCCATAAGATGCTAACATGATGCTATCAGTCTGCTAATGTGCTGGAAAAAAGTGTGTCCTTGGCCCAACTGTACCCTGCACATCCCTGCACCTGGTAGGCGGAGGTATAAGCCAGAGCCACTGGCCACGAATTGAGCCGCATCTGATCCAGCTGGACGAATTTCATAGGCCGCAACAGCCTGCAGCCATGGATGGCAATGGATAGCGCTCCAACAGGAATCGTTCAACATGGCACCTGGCCATCGACGTTCACCTGGCCCACAACCACCGGGAAGTCACCTGGCACTGAGCTTAGGATCGGTTTTAGGCACAAATCACACCACTCTTTAGCCACTGAATTTGGAGAAATTTGCTCGTAAAAATAAGGGATCCTTACAGGGGAGCCAGTCCGACATCTTCTTCACAAAAATCATCCCTGAAAAATACGGTTACCGTATGCTCAAATGTTCAGGAACTGTTGCCACGACAGTATGTACTCTGCCGAGACTCTGTTTTCGGCCCCTCAAGTGTCAGCTTTCAGATGACCCAGATGGTGCCTTGGAACTATGTATCTTTACAGGGTCTCCAAATAGAAAAGAGATTAGATTTCCATAGATTTCTCGATATTCTTGAAGTTGGGCTGTATCTCTTTGAACTCTGGAATCCCAATCCGCAATGGGCAACAAAAGTCAATCGTCCAAAAGCAGGTGCGAACTTGCGGTGATCCAGGCCCTTCAAAGGTGGCAGTCTGGAAGAAAAAATCCACTTGTTTTTTTTTTTTTCATGTTGTTTTCCATCTCCATTTCTGTTGTGTTGTTTCATCAATGCCCGGAACCCCAACCCGCCTACCGAGTATTGTGAAGTCGCATAACATCCTTGTCCTGGACACAAGTTCAAGATGACCACGGGACGAGTGTTTTTGAGTCAGGAATCCACAACTAATCCATAATCATCCCACATCACTGAAGGAACACCCCGAGCGGGACAACCTCCATGACCGAAGATGCGTCACTAGGCTCAAGCTACTTACATATCTAAATCATTATATAACATGGATATTTAATGGATTTGACGTCAAAGTTGTTGCTAAAAAACCAGTGTTCTCAGGGTGTTTGTCAAACACACAACCTCACATTGAGAACTCTGGAGATCCAGCGTTTCTGCAGCCATCGTCCGTCGCATCCGCCTTTGTCGGTGATGGCAATGGCCACATTCGACACGTTCTCTGAAAAGCCGCCATTGGAACACTCGGTAGTGCCTCACTCTCCAGCCAAACACAGCCACAAAGCCGAGTCCCAGTTGTACAGTATCAATGGCAGTATCAATGGGGGGCGAACATGTTCTAATTCCTGGCAGTCCATTGATGATTTGTCCAGTAAAAAACCGTTTGGCAAAACTGTCGGCAGTTTCCGCGTTTTGACTCCCGTCTCAAAAATTCTCAGGTAGCAAGGGAAACACTGCTGAACATCCACGGCTCAGAGCTTGCTGCCACGATACTCCGTCCAGATAGCACCACAGCCTCGCGCGTCGCTGTGAAAACTACCTGGCGTCCACGAAGCCCACGCAAGGGACAGGGCCTACATCGTGACGGTTAGGACATGTTAGGAGCGTTAGGATCACCGTTAGGATCACCTAAGCTCGATGTCGTAACGTAACCATCACATCAATAGTAACCATATGGACCATATATGGACCATATATGGACCATAACCATCACATCCGGTTCACCTCGTCGGAGATCTCGGGTGTAAAAGAATAGCTCTTGATCAGCTCCAGCGCAAGGCCCAGATCCACGCAGAAAAGTAGAGCACTCATCGCATCGCTGTGGAAGCTCTACCCGAAGCAGAAACCCGCAGCATATTGGGATGCTGGGAACGTTTTGCTAAGATATTGATGATATTGAAAGATTCTTCGCAAATTGAAAGTCCAAAATTACAGCTGACAGGCTGACTCTGTGTCTTTTCCGGGGCTGTTTCTTTGATCCTGTACACTTGGCCAGTCGGAGCAAGGTTGCCGCCCTGGGTTCATCTCTGTTGCGGGTTGTTGAGACCATGAGACCCAGGATTTGGCTTCTACAGGTCACAACTTTGGAGAACATTCCCATCATTCCCATCATTTTCCATCATTTCATTCCCATCATTCCACATCATTTTCCATCATTTCCACATCACAATCATCACAATACAAATCCAAAAAAGATCATGATAAAGTGAATTTCCAGCACAGATAAAGGGGCCAATTTTGCTGGTGAAATCCCTGCCCCAAGTTGTGTTTCGATGTTCAGAAAAACCATGGAAAAAAACACATAAAACAACTACAAAAAACTGGAATTATCTAGAATGACATAATTGTCATATGATGTCATTTATGATGTCATTTATGATGTCATTTATGATGTCATTTATGATGTCATGTCATTCTTGAAGCATCTTGAAGCCGGCCAAGTCAATGAAGCTCCCGCCCTTTCCGCTCTCTTTGTTTTTCTCGTCTCTTTCGCACGGCCAGAAGATTCTCCTGGGCCTCCGTCCAGCTGGGTCGTAGCTCCAAGGATCTTTCAAACTCCATCTGAGCGCGTCGCCTCGGAGGAACATGGAGGAACTGGAGGAAGTGGGGATGGGTCAAAACCCTGGTACCTAGTGAACCCCAAAATAGCTGGTAAATGGATGTTCATCCCACTAAAAATGTATCTATAGGTATTGACCCATACCCAACTGGAAACAAAAACTGGAACTCTAAGTGGTGTCCAAATCAAGCTTAAGGTTTTTATGTCGAATCTGGAATACCAGGAAGCCGGATGGTCCAGAGGTCAACGGGCATCGTCCCCAACTCCTAGCGTTGTGCCCCATTCTAAATATTTCATGACTCCATGACTCATAACAAATCCCACAGCTGATTTGAGCCCATTGTTCGTGGGTTTTATATGCTTCTTAATATGGTTTTACTGTATATGATTATAGTTTTATACGGTTTTATGGCATTCTTCAGAGGTCAGCCAAGTTCAATCAGAGTCATAAAAAGGCGTCATTCTTTCTCCTTCCCCAGTCATTCCAAGTCGCCACTTCTTTTGTGCAAACCAAATGGCACCGAGACCGTTGTGAAGTTCGGCGCTGTCCCGACCCAGTTGCTGCGCTGCCTGCAACGTGACCAAGGCTTCCGCGTGACGCCCCGCCACGGCCAGAGCCAGGCCAAAGTGCTCCTAGGGAACAAACAAAACGCAGTGGAGCAGCACATGGTGAAAGTATGGTGAAACACATGCGCTATGTCAAGTTACATAGATGTAGATGTAGTTAATGGATGTTGATGGTCATCCATCCCATTGGAATTCTTATAATGAATATAATGGGATAATTCTAATTCCCCAATGTCGGAAATCAAACCAACTACTTTGACCACTATTTTTTGAACCTTGGAGCAGGGCACTGGTCAAACAAGTTTGGTGACAATCAAAAGAGATCAAAGTTGAGTCATCGGCCAGTAATCAATATGTCAATATGAGAATGCAGAAAATACACTGCAGATTTCGCAAATTTTGATTTTCGTTCGGCGTCTCCTGCGTCAGCGATCGATCTGGAGCAAGTTGCAAGCTCTGATTGTAGAGTTCCAAAATGCGTGGCAAATTAGGACGTTCCAGGCGCGATTCTAATACAGCCTCACAAGTCATAGAATATGGATCCATGATGACATCTTATTCTGCAGGATAATGTTGAATACTGAAACATGACAAAAACCATATATTAATCATATATTAACCATATAATAACCATATAATAACCATATATTAACCATATATATGTTTGTTTGTCAACGTTGTGACCACTTCCGAATTCGAAGAGACTGTGACTGAAACATCTGGCCGAAACTTGGCATCACCATCTTTCCTCTTCCGTCGCGGCGCCATGTCATGATAGGTGGCAGCTGCTTGCGACATTGAAAGGCCGGGTGGGCCGGGTGCCGCTGCCAAGGCAAGGGCTTTCCTGGACCCCATGATCCCAGACATGACTGTTTCACGAATAATGGCTGTGATAGAACAGAACATGATCATGATAGTTGAACCAATGTTTCTGAAAATGTTCTCAAACACACATGTGTTTTGTTGCCATCAATGTCAACAACTTTCAGTGCCTTCCGAAGCCAGGCAAATCTATATGCCCAGCTTCAACCATTTTTGAAGATCTACACTGGGTCTCAACCAACCGTGATTGAGACCTAAACAAAATAAATGGATGTTTGTCGGCCCTTCCTAGTGCATCGATGGTGCTTCATCTAACCCTTGCGTTTTACCTAGTTTTGCCCAGTTCTTTCATTCACACATGGCCTGATTGAAGAAGCAAGAAGGCCCAAACTGCCATCTAGACCACCAACGCATCAATCAAATTGCCATTTCAGATGCCATTTTTGCTAATTATGTCATGCTGCTATCATCATTATTTCATGATTCTCACCTACTTTTTGGTACCAAAATCGAACGAAGCCGGCGTGATCCATCACGTCCTGAGCCACTGTAGGCTCTTCTTGGGGCTTCCACCTGAAACCGAGTCAGCGACCATTTGGGGCTGTTGAGCAACAGCGCAACCTGAAAAAATGCCATCTTTTTCGAAAAAAACAACTCCAATCTTAGACTTGCCATCGCCTCTGGATTCCTCTGGATGAAAATGGGACTTATTGGGACATTTCACCTCCATTCTGGGACTGGACATGAAACTGCTTCGAGCATTTTACCATAGAGGTCTTTGCCAGGTGAAAACCGTCTTGCCAAGTGACCATTCACGAAAGTGGCATGAAACGCTTTCTTGGGGCTCCCTGGCTTAGTCATTGGCCCCATCCCAATCTTAACACCGCAGGCGGCGTACAAATCTCCGGGTGAACAAATGGTTCCATTTCAGACCAAAGCGTGGCGCCTGGTCATTTTCGGTGGTCACACGGGAAATTTTCCGGATTTCCCATGGTAAACCACTTTTTTTCCCAATTTCTTTGTACGTTCTCTTCCGGAAGAAGGTGTGTTGATGTCTTCCTTCCCTAGCCTTTGCACCGTTTCCTACTTATGTCCCTTTCAGGTTCGATGTTGTTTGATGTTATTCTTGTTGGCTTCTGGTCCTATTCTGCACCATCTCCTGACTCTCGTGACGTCACCGATTCATTATTTGTCGGAGAATCCGGCCCACTCTGATCTTCATGATCTCCATGTAAATTTGACGGGTCGTTCCCCAAGTGGTGCAACGTTCCGTCCTTCTTTGCCTTACCATCCCTCCACCTAATCGGAAAGACCTTGCCAAATCGGGGAAGACTGGCTCTTGAGATGGCCGATTCTTGGATCAAACTGCCAGCTTGGATACGCCCAAATCAACCAATTCTTTATCATCTGTTTCCCTATGCTAATAGGTCACCATTCAGACACCCCCAAATCACGTGTGTTGAACATTTAATATATCTGCTATATATACCTAGATCTATCTATCTATCTATCTATCTATCTATATATATATAATATATATATAGCACTAAATCTCCCCAAAATCTTTGAAATCCTCATGGAATTGTCCGAATCAGGAACCACAATTCCGTCAGATTACCAGCATCGTTTCCAGTTCGGCGAAACTGAAGCAGTATTTGGGAAGTCACCTGAATTTGTCGGACATTTTCAGGAGAAAAAACATGAAAAACACATTTCATCCCATGGTTAACGTCATTTTCCTCATATCTTATGATAAAAAAGGCTACATGCCATTGTCAGGCACTCAACTCTCATATCTTTAGTTTTTTGTTGTCCACGTGGAATTCTCAATAAACCCCATTGAATAGCCAGTAGCCACTACGGGAGTGCCCTTTTCAATGGCCTATGTCCTGAACTTTCGTAAGAAAATGCTGATAAATCATGGGTGATGATGGAGCCTTTCTAAGAGGGAGCCAATTTTCAAACAAAGCTGAAGATTTTATTGATTCACCTGAAGACGCCTGAAGATAGCTACAGTACCAGCCCTGGGGATGATTTTTCCCCGTAGGTCACCATTTTCCAGGCCTGTAGCATCCACCAAGCGCGCCATGGCTTTGGCCGTCAAGGCATCCTGACGTTGTCCCCAGGCGCGCTGCAAGCTTTGCCGCGCTCGCGGCAGGTCGGTTGACGCCAGCAGGGAGACCCCCAGCTGGTGATGGAAGGCGGGCCAATCCTTGAGATTTTTGGGACCCGGAGGAGTTGAAAAAGGGACATCGATAAATGGAGGAATGTTCCATTGCCATATTACCACAGGTATCCACAGGTCAGAGTTTCACCGAAAATAAGACGTTTGTGAGTGGAAACACATCTTCCAAGCTCCAACGGCGGTGTCTATGTCAATTTACCGGAGATTTTTTGAAAAAAATGCCTGAAGCACTACTGAATGTTTGGAGATAAAAGATGATCTGAAAAGAACAATTATCTCTGAACAGTTCAAGGATCCTCTCGAGTCTTGCACGTGAAAGTTTTTGGATGTCAGAAGTGGTGTAGAATGACCCTGACATGAATAGAATATGAAACAGCAGGGTGCGAGGATTTAGGCTGTTGGTTCTTAATATCAGGAATTCAAGAATTATCTGGTTGGTGGTTTCAACACCTCTGAAAAATATGAAAGTCAGTTGGGATGATTATTTCCATATATTATGGAAAAATAAAAGCCATGTTCCAAACCACCAACCAGTTATGGAAGATTTAGACCACATGGAACCCAACGCAGAGATCGAATATGTTTGGTCACATCCAGTTCAATGCAGCTGTTCAACTGTTCAATTGTTGGTTTTGATGTTTTGACCAAACTAGTTGAAAGGGCCCCAACCTGAACATGACCCTGGATCATATGAACAAATCCGCGTTTGAAACGTTTCAAGAACGGATGTTTAAAGAAATAGACGAAAGTGCCTATGTCTGTTAGTTGCTTAAAAGATTTATAACAAAACAAACAAGTGGAGAGACCGCAAAAACATACAAAAAAAAAATCCGGATAACCTCAATAATCAGATACATGTCAAATGCAGAAAATCCCCTGCAAACTACCCCAAAATGGCGCACATCTAAAATCATCTAAACATCTGATCTGCGGTTTTGTACCATTCGATACCATTCGTACATCCCCACCTGCTATATCTGCCGATTGTGCTTCATTGAGGGCCCAATGGTTGGTTGGAAATATCCCAAGCGTCAAGCAAATCTGCCGCGGTGCCCCAGAGTTTGACGCCACTCCGCCAGCACTCCTCGATGGGTTCGCGAGTAACAGAGGTCTGGCCACTGGTACATCCATAATTTGGTCGTAGAAAAAACAATAAAAAAAGAGGAGACACAAAAAAAATAAAAAAGACCGCATGGGAAAAAAATGATAAAACATGGAAAAGAAAAACTGAGACTACACGCATGAATTCACGGTTAGACACAGCCAATTTTTCAACTCTCAGTAGACCAAACAGTGACCAAATGGTGGCGTAAATGGTGGTTAGACCCCCACAATCACCACAGAAACCAGTCTTACTATCTGATGATGTGCTGTTATCGAATCGAGGTAGCAGTAGAGGTAGCAGTAGTGCCCGGCCATGCCGCATGCACATCGCATGGTCCCAGGAACATCAATGAATAGAATGAAATACAGCTTGAGTATTGAATGTTTAAATGATTTAAAATGCATGAGTGAATGTATAACGGGTCAATGTGTGAATGAATGGGTGAATGAAAGAATGAATCAATGAATGAACGAATGAATGAACGAACCAATGAATCAGTGAATGGAGGAATGAGGGCACAGATGACTGCATGTCTGACTGGCTGAATGATTGAATGAGCCACTCCTTGGAGCCAAACAATCCCTAAGTTCCTAAGCCAAGCCTTCTCCAAGCCACCTTTTCACTGATATATCTCTTCATTGAGCTACCTCTTCGCTGAGCTGTCTCTTTTCTGAGGTACCTCCTCTTCTTCTCTGAGCTGCTTCTTATCTGGGCTAATTTTTCTCTGAGCTTCCTCCCTCTCTCGGCTACTTCTCTCAGGTGGCTCTTGTAGCCCAATCTTCTCTTCGTGCAGGCACCAAGCGAACCCTCCCCTGGCAACCCCACCATACCTGTAAACAATACAATGATTTGCACGCTTCCATCCTTTCACCCGCCAACGCACACGCTACTGGACCATTACCGTGATCTGCCACTTCCTTACTGCTGTTGCTACCTCTGTCGTTGACATGATGTAAAAACTTACCACGAAGATGGTCCGGAGCTTGGAAGTACAATTGGGGGTTGCGGCGCATGGTAACCTGGTGAACTAGCCGCAACTAGCCAAGTCGTTCAAGTCGGCCAAGTGTCACAAGATCTTGTGCTCTGCTGCGCCAGGACCGGCCAGAGCATGGGAACCATGGCAGCCGCCACCAGACGCCGCTTGCCTCTGAGGCACGCCAGCAGCCATGCAACCAGTGGGGGAAGGAGTAGAGCCAAAGGAACGTAGGCGTATCTATCAGCATACCACACCTGATTGGTTCCAAGAAGGAGGATGGACCACTATTTTTTTTGGCCGTTAAATGTGGAAAGTGATGATAAACTATGGGCTTTTATGGAATGGCCTGGTACATTTTCAGGCAAACCCTGATGTTACTTGCAGGTGGCCAAAAATGTTCAGCCAACAGGCCAACAGGTGATTGTTCTCGCCAGAACTGTCCCCTGAAATGGATCTGGGTAAATGGATATATAAATAAACAAATATACATATATATGATCTATCTATTCATTTATATGATGTGTAATGATGTGTGCATATGTATGTATGTATATATATATATATGAGACGCCGTCAAAATCAATTGTTTACGCGCTTTTTGCGATGGCCCTATCGCTTTGCTGTGCAGAAGTAAAGTAAGCAAGCAAGCAAGCAAGCAAGCAAGCAAGCAAGCAAGGAAGCAAGCAAGTAAACAAGCCAGGAAGGAAGTAAGTAAGCAAGCATGTAATCTATGTCGTCTGTTTCATCTAATCTATGCAATGTACACAATGAATTCATAATGTATGTAATGTAATGTCATGCAATGCAAGCGATGCAATGCAAGGCAATGTAGGGCAATACAACGTAATGCATGGTATGGTACTGTACGGTATGGATGGAAAATCAGTGTTTTCCGTGCCCCAGGTGCAAAAACGAGAAAAAAGATGGCTGAAAACACAACGGCAAGAGACTGGATCTCCGTGCTGCAGTAGTTGCAGGCAGGGCAACAAGAGTACCAGGTAAGATACCCAGAAGAACAGCACGGCACTTGCGACACTTGCGCCACTTGCAGCTCTCCAAACAAGGACGACCAGGGCGCCACTGATGCCCAAAATGCTCGCGGCAGCCACGGCCCCGCAGATCTGGTGCTCGGAAGTCAATCCCCCCAAAGCCACCGGATGAAAAGGTAAGCAACGCCTTAGCAATGCCAACCCACGAGGAAAAAAAAAATCGTCAAACGGGGGTATAGATGGGTATGCTATTCCAAGTAAAGATTGGAAGTGAAAAGTATTCGAAAAATCTTGAAAGGCTCTTTTTTTCAGCCAGGTGCACGCTGAGAGGAGTGAACATGCGCCAAATGTAAAGATAGACAGACACCGAGGCCCTGAAAATGTTGTCCAGCATCTGAAGCTGAACTGCGGAGCTCTGGTACTCAAGACTCGTATCAGTGGCGGCTTCCAGCGCGCATTTTGCAGCATAAAGAGCCACCAGCCAATGGAGAAACTCCGTATAGAGCAAATCAAGTAGAGAAGACAAAAGGTTCTTTCCTTTGTTGCCTTTCTCACCTGCAGGGCACAACCAGCACCGAGATGTTGAGTTTTTACTCAACACAGAAATCAACGGCAACCCTTTGGCCAAAGGGCAGCCTTCATTGCAATTCTTTCGGTTCCCTCGGTTCCTTCGGGTCCAGCGCAGAAGAGTCAAAAGTGCTGGCCACAGCAAGACAGCAGCCTTGCACATAGAGGCACCAAAGTATGCAATGGCAGAACAGCAATTCAGTACAGTTGCTCCCCCCCGCTGGCTTCTGAAGAAGAGCAAGGAGAGCCAACCTAGCTCAAAAAGCTGCGCGAAAGGAGGGGAAGGAGATATGTTTTGCTGGTTTTGCCCATCTTTTCGGATTTTTCGGTGTTTTCTTGGCATCATCCAACGCTGAAAATCTCATCCGAAAAACCATCGAAATATTTGGCTATGGATCAATACCTTCAAATACTTTTTTTTGAGGATGAACATCCATTTACCATCTATGTTGGTGTTCGTCAGGGCACTAGAGTTTTGACCCATAGCCATTTTCACAAAATCAAGCAACACAGTGAAGCTGACCAAATGTAGGGCAAGCAAGATGACCAGCAAACCTGGCCGAGGCGATCCCATAAATCCATGGAAACTAAAGGATGACAGCCATTTTCACAACAGGAAAGCCATAGTGATTCAGGGAAATCCATGGAAATCCCCCTAAATCCCCTATAAAAAAATGTACTGTATGTCTACCCTCTGGTTAACATACAAAAAACTGGGGAAAATCACCATGCTATTAATGAGTAAATCCACTATTTCTATGGCCATGTTCAATAGCAATGTTAAATTACCAGAGGGTAGATATATAGACATATATGGATGATTGTCTATATATCTATATGATGTATCTATATAGACAATCATATGGATATGTAGACATATTATATGTTAGTAAACAGTGCACCCGTGCGCAGGCTGCCAGAAAACAAGGGACGGAAGATCCGCGAAGAACGAGCCATAGAGGTTTAGTTCGCAAAAATCATGGGTTACTATGGGGGATATCATAACTATGATGGATATATATATATATATATATATACACATTATCAATCATATCTTAATTATATCTCTATATTAGATTACTATATTATGTTACTCTAATTATATTATATCATATCATAGCATATTTTACTATGATATATCATATTATATAATATTTTAAATAATATATTATACATTATATATTTTATATTATATATTGTATATTATATATATTATATTATATATTATATATTATATATTATATATTATATATTATATATTATGTATATCATATATTCTATATTATATATTATATATATTATATATTATATATTATATTATATATTATATATCATATTATATATTATATATCATATATTATATATCATATATTATATATTATATATTATACATTATATATTATATTACATATCATATATTACATTTTTTATAGTCTATATCTTATATTATCTAGAATATATTGCATTATACTATATTACATTATACTACATTATTGCATTATATTAGATCATATTATGGTATTGTATTATAGTATATTATATCACATTGTAGTATATTATATATTATGTTATATATTTGATTATATTATGTTAAATCACATTATATCATATTATATCCTATCAAATCATATTATATCACAGTATATTATATTTTATCATATTATGTTATATTAAATTATATTATATCATGTTTGATTGTATATCATATCATATATCATATTGTGTTATATTAGATTATATTATATTACATAGCGTATTAAATTATATTATATTATACCTTTTTATATGATATTATATTGCATTGTACTATATTATATTATATTACATTCATATCCATTATTTTATATTATTGTGTATATATATGTTATTAATATTATTATTAATTATTTTTATTAATTATGATTATTATACATTATTACTTTTATATATATTATATTATATATATAATTATGTATATTATATATATATATATAT
>Ga0126342_10010977_pt1 | contig 16192 bp, 20 predicted proteins | sample Cyp1metagenome_FD_92528 | JGI IMG/M metagenome (GOLD analysis project Ga0126342, IMG submission 92528) | Coral microbial communities from Lord Howe Island, Old Settlement Bay, Australia - Cyphastrea 1 metagenome | ecosystem: Host-associated > Invertebrates > Cnidaria > Coral ... | reverse complement strand
TTGCATTTACTAAGGGTTGGATGACTAGCCATGGAAAGCGTCCACCTAACGTGTCCGTGTTGTTCAGAGGATGTGGTTTTGAGATATGTGAGTGGTTATTGGCTGAATCTATCCCCCAAAAATTGCGAACATATCCCAGATCAGGGTCGAAATCCAAGGGCCCCAATTGCAGAAATTGAGACATGTTAGCTGTTTTTGGGTCAGTGGTCCCCAAAAAATTTACAATGCATTCCCCAGGAAATCCGGGAAAATACCAGTACAGAGTGGACATGTTAATTGATACCTGAAACGGTAGCCCGAGACACGTATCCATTTTTTTGTGGATTTGTTTTTGGGTACGTTAGCTGCTGTGAACATAGGCTATGATAAATGCCCTATATTTGAGACATGTTAAATGAAAATCCAAAATGGACATGTTAGTGGAAAAATTTCCCCCCCCTCTGGGGGTTCCCGGGAAATTGCCAAAAGACTACCACCCCGGACGCCCCAGCATCCTTATTTCCAGACCCCAATAGGGCTCAAATCAAAGACTGCATTGATAACAAAACGGTGGAGAAAAAAGGGGTCCCAACTCCTTCCGGAAGAACGCATCATAGATGATGCTCGTGGGTGGGCAGGAAGATTGGGGGTGCATTCCAAAATCAAATTACATTAACTAAGGGTTGGATGACTGGCCATGGAAAGCGTCCACTTAACGTGTCCGTGTTGTTCAGAGGATGTGGTTTTGAGATATGTGAGTGGTTATTGGCTGAATCTATTCCCCAAAAATAGAGAACATATCCCAGATCAGGGTCGAAATCCAAGGGCCCCAATTGCAGAAATTGAGACATGTTAGCTGTTTTTGGGTCAGTGGTCCCCAAAAAGTTGCAATGCATTCCCCAGGAAAACACCGGTATAGAGTGGACATGTTAGTTGATACCTGAAATGGTAGCCCGAGATAGTTTTGTTCCCGGGAATATATTTCTCACTTATTCCCAATAGGTTCACACCCACCAAACTAGACCAGAAATGGGAAAAACAACCAAAACCAATGAAAACCATGTTCAACTCCTGGGTTACTGAGAAGGCAAAAATTTGAAGATATATCTTGGCTCTTCTTGATCCTATTTGATTATATCTAAAAATTATGCCCCAATTCTGCAAGGATGGAAACCTTTCTCGGCCGTTTGCACACAATTACTTAGGGTTGCTTATATTTTATATTATCAAAGATTATTTCAAAATCCCATATATCTCATTGAATTCTTGGAATGATTTATTTTTTTGAAATCAAGTATTGTCAGAATAATATTCTATTATTCTGAGGTATATTGACGGGGGATATACTCTCAAGGTATCCCTCATATTATTTTGGAGTTTATGATTTATTTTGTCGAAGATAATCTTTATCGGCGAGGATTCATGAAATTGAGGAATTAATTATGGCTATTTTTTCTTATCTTAATAGCAGTAGGTGTTTGGTGCTATACGTGGTAGATATTTCCAGAATATGAGTGGTATTTAGAACAAATAAAATATGTTGATATGATAATTTCCAAAAATAATTCCAAAATGGTATAGTTTATATAATTTGATTTTAATAGTTCTTAATGATATATATATTTTATTTTAATTTCTAGAAGTGGTGTGAGGATAAAATATACCATAAATTTTAATTTGGAAATTGCATAATTTTATATTTCTTGTTTGAATCTGACCAGATGGTTCCGCACCCCACTTTTCGATCCGGAGCCATAAATCATTGCAAAGATGCAATAAATCGTAAATTTGCTACCTTTTCGTCCACCTATATTTTCGTTATTCGGATTCTTTGTTTGTATTCTCGGAAATTTGAGTTTTTTGTTTTTATATAATTATTAACAAAAAATTAAAATACATATTGTTTGATAATTAAAATGAACCAAACAAATCGAATAATTTGACAGGGCCGGATTGACATAACCGAGCCAACTGGGAAAATCCGACGGACTGCATTCGGATCCGTCCGGCGGTACCGTAGTGCCAATCCGGATAATAATCTAGAGGATCCGGTGATTTTATTATGTCAAAGTATATTTCCTAAGCTCTGAGCGGAACGGATTCTTTTTCTTGGAACCTCCTTCCTTTTCAAAGGGATCTAGAAGATAAATTTTAAAAATATAATATTTCCAAATATAATTATTAATATGTTATATCTATATATTAATATTAATATATATATATATCAATAAATATTAATATATATATGAATATATCTTCATATCATGAATATGAAATAAATTATGTTTCCCCAACAGCGTACGCTAATGGGGTCTTCAGTCCAGAACAGCTCCGGTGTGCACTGGTAGAGGTGCCGGGTCAGGTTCAGCAGAAGGTTCCGAGAGGCTTTGGTGCAGACACTGGGTCAGGTTCAACAAGGTTCCGGAGAAGGTTCCGGAGAAGGTCTGGGAGGCTTTGGTGCAGAGTCAGGTCAGGTTCAACAGGGTTCCGGAGAAGGTTCTGGAGAAGGTCTGGGTCTGGAAGGCTTGGGTGCAGAGCCGCGTCAGGTTCAACAGGGTTCCGGAGAAGGTTCCGGAGAAGGTTTTGGAGGCTTTGGTGCAAAGCCAGGTCAGGTTGAACGGGGTTCCAGAGAAGGTTCCGGAGAAGGTCTGGAGAGTTTGGTGCAGAGCCAGGTTAAGTTTAACAGGGTTTCGGAGAGAAGGTCCCGGAGCGGAGAAGGTTCTGGAGAAGGTCTGGGAGAGTTTGGTGCAGAGCCGCGTCAAGTTCAACAGGGTTGAGGAGAAGATTCTGGAAGAGGTTCCGGAGAAAATTCCAGAGAAGCTCTGGGAGATTTTGGTACAGAGCCAGCTCATGTTCAACAGCGTTCCAGAGAAGGTTCCGGAGAAGGCCCCGGAAAAGGTCTGGGAGACTTTGGTGCAGAGCTACATCAGGTTTCAACAAGTTTCCAAAGAAGGTTCCGGAGAAGGTTTGGGAGGCTTTGGTGCAGAGCCAAGTCAAGTTAAATAGGGTTCCGGAAAAGATTCTACAAAAGGTTCCGGAGAATGTCTGGGAGTTTTTGGTGCAGAGCCACATCAGGTTCAAGAGGGTTCCAGAGAGGGTTCCGGAGAAGGTTCTGGGGGAGGTGTTGGTGTAGAGCCAGGTCGGGATCAACAGGGTTTTGGAAAAGGTTCCGGGAAAGCTTGCGGAGAAGATTTGGGAGCCTTTGGTGTAGATCCAGGTCAGGTTCAAAAGGTTTCCGGAGAAGATTCGGAAGGCTTTGGTGCAGAGCCGGGCTAGGTTCAACGAAATTCCGAAAAAGTTACGGAAGGCTTTGGTGGAGAGTGGGCTAGGTTCAACGAGGTTCCGGAGAAGGTTCCGAAGGCTTTGGTTGAGAGTCGGGCCAGGTTCAACGAGGTTGCAGAGCTGGCCTATAGGTTCAACGAGGTTCTGGAAGAAGGTTCCGGAGGGATTTGGTGGAGAGTCGGGCCAGGTTCAACGAGGTTCCGGAAAAGGTTTTGGAGAAGGTTCTGGAAGGTCTTAGTGCGGCCAAGTTCAACGAGGATTTAAGTAGGTTCCGGTGCGATTCCTGGAGTGTGTCGGCGTAGCTTTTCGGTCAAGTTCCAACAGTCCGAAAAAAAACACGAAAAAATATTACTGCTATTGGGGATATTACCGAAACTTATTTTAATTTAATTTTAATGATATAAATTATTTAATTAAAAAATATTGCATAAAAATTAAAGTAATAAATATTTAATAATATAATTTAAAAGGTTAGCCCTAGATTATGTCCACCTTCCACCGATCTTTACCTTCAAATTCTGTATCTCCAAGAATCAACGCAGCGCAACTTCGCTTTGACCAAACGTATGGCTGGAGTCACAGCGAGGTTGAGTCTTGAGACAGAAAAAATAGCTACAAAACCGTAACAAATTGAGAATGTTACTCAAGCAAAATTAAAAATAGGGTTTGAATGCATGCTGAGTACCAGACATGTATCTGGATACTTAAATTCCCCCCTTGAAGCTTTCGAAAGGAGCATCTTCTTTTTACAGTACAATTCCAGCTCAAGCTACCCTATGTATCATCTAAGCGTTATATATAACTTGAACCACTACGGGCTCCCTCAGCACGGCTGCAAGTCACATCGGCATGGGCATATGAATATAGACCCGCCAGAAGTATTGTAGCGCCAGGCCCAGGAATTCTTCCAATTTGGGTTAATTCATAACGGCACTGATTACAACATCCATGGTCGTCGTTGGTCAAGTTGTTGGCGCAGTCAGACAATGGGAATTATATTGCCTATGATATATGGTTCCATAGCGCGTGGTGATCACCTTAAATGGAAATTCTGGTAATGCAGAGGTGGGGGTTCTGCGTCGCAGAGTGATATTAAAGAGGTCCCAGACGAGGATCGCCTGGAAGAGCTTGAGTGAGTTCCTCTCGCACCAAATGCTCTTCCTGATCGATTTCTCTCCATTCGGCTTGATAATCTGGCATCGATACGTTATGTATTCGCAAAGCAACCAATGCATTTGTGAGGTCGGTAGATTAAGAACTTATTGGTCTTAGGCTTTCTGGTTCTGGATCTGGTTGCGGAGCATTCCGATTTATTCACGGAATATCATATTGAATTCGTGGCGGATTGATATATTTTGGATCTTCTCCTCCCGTGGCAGTAGGATTTTCTTCCACCAAAGGTTCAAGTCGATCTCTTCGAGATAATTTATTTTCCTCCATACCATCCTCGGTGTACCTTCCAAGTTAAGCTCGAAAAATACACTGTCGTATGACGAATTCGGCTCCCCGTACTGCAAAATCCAATAAACGCTATAACACCAGAGTAAGAAAGATAACCCATAGGGTATAGATCACGATAGCCTCAAAAGAAAATAATCTATCCGCATCAATTTTTTGTCCTTCTTCCGCTTTTGAAACAGAAAGAGTTGCAGCTAAGGTGATGAGCTGCAGCACTTGCCTTGTTTGTGCAAGCCTTTTCAATTCTTTGTTAATCAATCAGTCGTCCTTCATTTCATATTTTCTTTTAATCTTTTTTCCTCCTTTTTTATCTTAAATTTCGTTTTCATTTAGGTCGCAAATTTTTGCTTCCATTGCAAATGAATCCCGTGACTTCTTCTGGACAGCCAACATGAGAGGTTCTGGAGCTACAATCAAGAGATCGTCCATATAGGTTATCAAGAGACCATAAACCGTCAGGTTATCTTCGTCATCAACATTTTGCAATTTCCATAAATCTGGTTCAGATTGAAGAGGCTCGAGGACAAAATTCATGGATCTTCCTTCATGTTCCCCCTCAATGTTAAAGCCATTGATAATTTCACAAGTCAAACCCCAAAATTTCGGAAATTGACGGAAGCCGTAGACGGCTTTCTTAAGCTTGTAAAGGACATCTTTTCACAGAAATTTCTTATCAATGAAGGGGTATGGAAGTTTCACCAACAGCAAGTCTTCGTCCTCTAATTGGACCACCTTGGCGTTAAGAAAGGTTGTTCCTAAATCAAGAATTAATGCACACCATTGGCCACGGGCAGTTACCCAGACCAAGATATGGAGAGTTGAAGCATCAGCTCCACTACTGAAGTTATCTTCTTCTTCACGGTGGGGGACTAACATGCACGCCATCGTACTTTCTTTTTGCCTCCATCAAGGCCAGGTTTTCTGGTGAATACCAACTTGGATGAGATATATTTGATTCCCTTTCCTTTTCTTTCTGTATCTTCTTTAAATTTTTGAAATTCTTCTGGGAATATTTCACGAAAAATTTCTTTCTCGTTCAGCAGGGGTTCAACTTCATTGCGGACTGCAGGAAGCCATTCTTCCCAATTTTCAACTACTTCTCGGGGAGATACGATTCTGGTCTGCAAAATTTCCTCCTTATTTGGCATGACCGCTAACTTCTTCAGCTTCGACAGGATTTAAAGCTCTTCCAGGGCCAACTCCGTATCATCCTCCACCATTCTTTTCATCTCTTCTTCGATCACTCTTAAAATCTTTACTCTTCTCTTCTTTTCACCTTCCTCTTCATCCTCAACCTGATTTTTCTCCTCCATCCTTCGGATTGCGGACTTTCCGCGCAATCTTCGTCTCACCATAACCGCATCAGCTGTTTCTCTTTCCAAAGCAATCCAGCCTTCTTCAGCGACTGGAAGTTAAGCAGGATTCATGATGAGCTTGGTAATACAAGGACGTTCACCTTCAGGTAGGATCCAATGAGCATGGTTTTCAGGTGACGGGCAAAGGTCCTTGACATTCTCCGTGGAAATTTCAAAGACACCACGGCGCCACTTTCGTTTTCGAACCATGACAGTAAAGAGGAATGGTGGCCAATCTGACCTTTTTCCGATTCGAGCAGCACGATTGAGCTCGTTGACAAACCTTGTGATCCAGGGCCACCAAGATCCCGGAGCTTCGGCTTGCAGTAGAACTCGGCGAATCTGGGTTTTGATTCTTTTCACAGTACATTCAGTACGGCCGTTCGATCGAGGGTCTTCACTAGGAGTTCTAGTGTAGGAAATTCCACATTCGCGACACCAAACTTTGGACTGACCTTGGAATTCATGCCCTTGGTCACAGGCCTTTGACATCATAGATATGTTGTAACCATCCATACAAAGATAAATCGCCACATCAAAATATTATCTTCATTCAATTGTCGTTATTCCACAGGTGTTAGGTCAGAAAGGTCATATTCAGCTCCATTCCACGCTCGAATTGGTCGCGGAGCATTTTCTTTTGGGTAATACCGGAGGACCGATCTCGTTCTGCAATTGGGTCCGGCAATGTAGGCATCCACCTTGTCATGCATGATTGCGCAAAGAAGACGTTCCAATATCGTTCAACATATTGTGGGACTCAACACGTTTCAAGTCAATCTCAAGTATTTGATTGGTGTCTCCCCCTTGTTGCTTCAAAATTCTTGACAAGCTAAATCCATCATCTTCTCCAGCATATAGATGCACCAAACAGCCATCACGCTGAAGATTTTTTCTTTGGCGTCGGTTGATTGACAGATCTTTCCAATCGCCCGCATCGACCAAAAGTCGGTCTTTAATTCGTTATGGAAATTCACGGAGAACAGGGTCCTTTTGAATCAATTCCTCCATCCATGCTCTTTCTCAAACCTCACACTTCAATCATAATTCTTTGACTTCCCACCACCTCCATTTCCTCGATCAAATCCAAGGCTAGAGCTCGTGGTAATTGAGGACAGCCTTTTTGGTTTTGCACTGGTAGCAGACCTCGGCGTGGATGAAAGATCTTCAAATTACCATTTTTCCAGTATACTTCGTAACCAAGGTCATGAACAAGTTGTCCCATAGGGAGTATTGGTTCGATATCGGCTCTTTCAGTCACCATGATGCCGCCAGGAGTCACTTACAATGAAGTCGTCTCTCCATTGGTTAGTATGATAAAAACACGCTTATAGATTTCATCACCTTAAAATTCAGAAGGTTGAGGGGATGCATTTATTATTTACAAGCTCAAAGGTTAAAGAAAACAACAAATTAATTGAAGGCCATGCTGAAAGAATTATGGGAGCAAGCCACTACCATGCTGAAATCTTTGACTACGACCGCTGTATCCTCAACCGCGCCTGGGAGTGCCATTGACTCGAAAGAAGATGTAGTGGAACGATTCCAGAGCCAATTGGATCAGCTGAAACTCAAGATTTTTAAAATCAACCCTGTATCCTCAAAGGCGACTGGGGGTGCCACTGACTCCAGAGAAGACGTAGTGGAACGATTCCAGAGCCAATTGGATCAATTGAAACTCAATATCTTTAAGATCAGTCAGGTTAGCTATGGGAGTCTTCAAGGACTTGTAGACTCTGGTACAACACACCCTCTACGACCCCGAAATCTTGGAGGGGCTTCGTTGAAGATGCATCACCTCGTTCTTTTAGACGAGTGCAAGTTGGAGCCATGTATTCAGGGCTTCCACAGTTCCGACATCGGGGGCGCTCATCCTTTTGATAATGCCACCAATTGCAAGTTTTTCCACGTCGGCAACCTTGTTCGCTCAAATAGAATTTGGATTTAAGCTTCTCTTCCCTAGAATCCTTTCTTCTCGGAAGGGACTTCGTTTCTTCTTCTAATTTCTTCAATTTGGAAACCTTCGGCTTCTCGGCTTCTTGAGGTTTTGGTTTTTGTGGATCCCTTCGTGTTCCAAGATATTTTTCTGTGAGGGTAAGTTGTTCAAATTCGGCCAACAAGTAGTATACAAACAGCTCCGCATTGATTTCACTTGAAATTATGTCCACTTGTAATCCTAATCTTACCAAGGATACCCTGAATTGCAACTCTCGATGGCTTTCCAAAATCCTTTTGGTCATTTTCAACAACCCTGTTAATTGTAGTGCTGGGTCAGGGGCAATTGCACCAATTTCTGTCGTTCTTGTCCGGAGCCACCGTCTCACGGCAATTGGGCCGTCCAAGACATTCTGGACCTCCGGAGGATCTTCTAAGTTGCGCAGCAAATTCTGCTTCTCGGTAAAGCTAGCAGTTCCATCATTGCTGGACCTTTGGGGGCCGGCGGCCTCTTTTGTGGTTTCGGGAATTTCGCGTTTCTTCTGCTTCAGTCTTTAGGGGTCTCACATCCTCCTTTATGGTGGTCTCAGCCTCCTTTTGTTCCCCATTAGGCGTGGAGAATTGCGGTTCCTTTTCTTTCTAACATTCTAAAGCTAAGACACGTTCTCGAAGTTTCTTATTTTTTTCCATTAACATTTTGAAATTAAGTCTGGATTAAAAAGAGGTCTTAAAATCTAGAATTTTGGCCTTCCCTTAAGGAATGCTTCCCCAACTTGCAAAGACCTTTGAACCCTACGTTCATCTTGTTCCAAGAATAGTGGTTTGGCAATTGGAGGAGGCATCATTAATTGTAGTATCATCAATTGTTGTGTACCAGGATACAGCCAAGGAGCATGATTGAACATCTCCTGGAATTGCCCCAACTATTACTCGTCAAAGAAAGGTTGAATTGATAACATCACAGAGATACAATGCTAGATAGAACAACTCGTTGCAATCGTTCTGCAACATTTCCTGCACTTTGAGGTCCATTTGAAGCATCCTGCATATTCTCGCTTCCGATTTCACGGCCGAAGCGTCAGTCACAGCAACCATCAGCGATTTCGAAAATTCATCAGCAATCTGAGGGGTTTGCATTGGCAGATTTCCCTCAGAACGCTTTGGTTCCGACTTAGCACGGACGGGTGACCTTGTATGTTTGTCTGAAGACCTTGCAGTTAATTCCTGATCTGTCGGGTCAGGAACAGGAGGTAAAAAAGACTTCGGAGGATTTTTGGTTCATTTTCAATTTTAAGTGGTTCATCCCTTTTTGGAGCCCTAAATAATTCATAGACTTCTATTACCTCAATTTTTTTCATATCTTCTAACTGCGGCTCAATTCCACTTGCAAGCTCAGATTCTAAGCGTTATTACGTCTTCTTCATTTCGTCTTCTTCTTGTCGAAGTTCGGCTTCTGTGGCCCTTCTGCTGGTGAATATACCAAAGAGCTATTTTTCAACGTTTCAGACCACCGTTGGGCTTCCTCAGAGCGTTGGGCTTTGCTCAAAGCGTTGGTTGTGTTGGGCTTTCTCAGAGCGTTGGGCTCATAACCTGGAAAGGTTAGCCCTAGGCTACGTCCGCCACCCACCGATTTTTACCTTCAAATTCTGTATCTCCAAGAATCAACGCAATGCAGCTTCGCTTTTGGCCGCACGTATGGCTGGAGTCACAGCCAATTTGAGTCTTCGGACAAAAAAATAACTACAAAATCGTAAGAAATTAAGAATATTACTCAAACTAAATCAAAAAATAATATTTAAATAGATACTATATACCAAATATATATCTAGATCTTTGCAATAATAATCAAAAATAATTTTAATTATTATTAAAACTATTTTTTTCAATATAATATATTTTTATGTCAAAAAATCAAATAAATATAGAATACTATTATTTATTACCATTTTTTAAAAAATATAAATAAAAAATAAATCCTAAAAATAAAAAATAATATTTAAAAACAAAATCAAAATATATTCCTCTTTATTTTAGAAAATATATATTATATATATCCAAATATTATATAAAATATTAATTAGAAAAAAAAATAAAATTATCCAAAAAATAAATGTTAGATATATCCAAAAAAAATAAAATAAAATATATTCGAAATATATAATTAATTATATAAATTAATTAAATTTATTAAAATATATAAATTATTATATATTAATCAAATTATAATTTAAATAATAAATATATTATTAAAATTAGATATAATAAAATTTATTTATAATTTATAAATCCGTCGATCCCATCGACGACAATAACATATATATCAAAAAAAATAAAAATAATTAATTATAAAATAAATAATAAAAAAATATAAAAATTAAATAATAAATCAACAAATAAATCAAAAAATTAAAAAAAACATACAAAATAAAAAAATAAAAAATAAAAAAAAATAATTAATTAATTTCCCAATACAAAAATAAATTAATCATAAATATAATTAATATTATTAATATCAATATATTTAAAAAAAACTAATTAAAAAAATAATAAAACCAAAAAAATATAAAAAATCAATATAAAAATAAAAAATAAAAACAAACAAAAATTTAAATATAAAAAACACACCAAAAATAAATATTATTCTTCGAATTTCACTAAATAAATAATTTAAAATTTATTATTTAAATATTAAAATAATTAATCGGCATTAATCGGAATCGGACACATTTCGAAGGTCCAAAACTAGTAAATTTAAGAATTATTTCGAATTAAAAATAAATATAATAATATATATATAATATTAATCAACCCTCAATAAATTTCGAATAAATATTCTAATATATATTTTAAAAAAATATGTAAATTTTACCATTTATACAAAAAAAAATTCCTTTGTAAAAAATACCAAATATCATATTAATTTAAAAAAACACCTAAACACTAGTAATTATAAAATATTAAAAATCCATTCAACCCTTAATTTTTATAATTATTTTAAAAATCCAAAATTTACAAATCTAAAACTAGTTTCTAATCACATCAAAAAATAATATTAATTATTATAAGGAGAAAATAAGGAAAATTAAAAAAATGCATTCAAGCCTTTATTAAGGTAATATATCATTATATATTTATTGTTTTTTTATTTATGTTTAATTTTTAAATTAATAAATTAAATATTTTTTTTTTTTTTTTAAATATAAATAAAATATACAAAATTATAAATAATAAATTAAAAAATTATATAAAAAAAATATAAATAGATATAAATTAGAAAATATTATAAAATATATTAATATTATATAGGAATAATAATTATATAGTAGTATATATTATTGTTATTGTTATATAATATTCCTATAAATAGTTATAGACCACCCGTCAGGTTTATAATATAGGAATCATATTAAAAAATTAATTTCCGTGCCTATTTTGGGGCTTATATTGGATCATGTTAACCTATCTTAAGTCACAAAATCTAAAAAATGGGAAAGCCACAAAATAATGTAAATTACGAGGCATCGGTAACGGAGGGAGGGCCGGCGGCAGGCGGGAGATCCTCTCTCCTACGGAGAGGAAAGAAGGCCTACGGCAGTGCCACGGCCGGGGGGTCTGAGGGCCCCTGGCCGGATTATTTTCTAGGAATTCAAAATAATTTTATTGATTTCATGTTATTTTCTATTTTTCAAGGTATTCTTCTTTGAAGCCAATCTTTTGCCTGGATTTCAAGAAGAACAAACTATTGGAATTCAAAAAAGTAGCGATTTAACTTGCCTCCTCCAGCATATCCGCCGACAAAGCATGGCCCACCCCGCGGAAGGCCAAAGAGCGAACACCTAGTCAATTCATGTTGAGCCCTTCCACAAGTCAGTGGTTCTTTTGCTTCCCATGAAATGATGCGTCATTGTCCAATGTTCCAAGCTGTGAAATTTAAAATATCTCAGGATTCTGCTACACCCAAGCTTCCGAAGTTCGTCGGTGCAAGTAGTGGCAAAGCCGATTGGGCATAGTGTGTCCTTTGACACGGTACTTTGGAGGCTTTGATCTGCTATCACAGTGAGCAAGTCGCAACTTGCACGGTACTCCAACATGGACGGAACGCAAAGACGAATGAAGCATGATCACGGTATGCCATAGCTCCTCTCGGCCATGACCTCAACTCGACAACATGCCCGTTGGAGCATAATTACCATGATTGGGATCTTGACGTTCTGGATTTTATCGGCTGTGTCCAAACTGAGGCCGAGTCATTGAAGCACCTGCAGTCCATCGGCTCCTGTGGCCCAGTCCTGCTTTACTTTCAAAACATTAACTCAAAATGACTCAAATATATCAGAATACAAATTAACAGTGACATGATAAATGCACCAACATGTAAAAATAACGCATCAGTCCGACTGAGGCCCACTGAGTGCTTTTGGTGTTGCCCAACCACCAGTAAAACTGAGACCTGCCAAGTTTGACACCACCTGAAGCATCTGTCATCAATCACTGACCACCACCTGGTTCAAACACGTTAGACTTTATTTCATTCGACCAATCCCTCAAGTTTCAAGCAACTGAAAACTTCAAAACAATGAAGATAATGTAGTGACTCAACATCGTATCTAATCTATGTAGAACATAGTAGGTTTAATATGGTTTAATAATATGAGAAAAACAGACAAGAAACGCTTTGCCCCATGCTGCTACATCATATCGTATCTCAAGTGGTCTCTGCCCAGGTCTCTGCCCACCTTCCGTGCCAAAAAGCAACAAACCTGCAAGACATCGCGGAACCTCGCACCAAGACGCAGGACGCATCAGGACGCACCAAGATGCACCAAGTGGTTGTGACAGGCTGAAGTAGTCAAGTATTCTCGCACCGTCGCTACCAGCTAGTACCCGGCACGCGCCGGGGCGGAAGTTTCGAAACTAGGAAACGACTCTAGGAAAAGGTTTGCTTATACTAATTGTTTGGGAGCTGGAAAATGATGAGATGAACTGTGCAACAACCGAAACACGCGATGACATGAAATGAACTGGAATGAAATAATTTGTTTCCTGGGAATGAACGAGAGAAGGAAAGAATGAAGGAAAGAATGAATGAATGAAGAAATGAACGAATGAATCAATGAAGGAATGCATGAAGGAATGAAGGAATGAAGGAAGGAATGAAAGAATAGTATGAAATGACATGACACGACATGAAACGAAACGAAGCCAAATGACACGAAATGAAACGAAACGATACGAAATGAAGTCAAATAAATGAATGATTGACTGACTGACTGACTGCATGAATGAGTGAAGGAAGGAAGGAAGGAATGAGTGAGTGAATGAATGAACGAATGAAAGAAGGAACGCATGAACGAATGAATGAATGAACGAATGACTGAATGAATGAACGAATGAAAGAATCAAAGAATGAAAGAATAAAAGGATGAAAGAAAGAAAGAAAGAATAAAAGGATGAAAACATGAAAGAATGAAAGAAGCAAAGAATGAAAGAATGAATTAAGAAATGAATTTTATAAAAAATATATATAAATGAATAATAAAAGAATGAGTAACAAAAGAAAAAGTAATAAAAGAATGAATGAGTGAGTGAGTGAATGAATGAATGAATGGATGGATTGCTGGACGGATGGATGGAATGAAGGAGGGAATGAATGAGCGGCTTCTTTGCTGCGGCGCCTCTTCTGTCATCTACGTCTTCTCTCTGTGAGCAGCCCTCCCAAGGTGACTCTTCTCTAAGCTACCTCTTCTGTAGCTTCTGCAGTTCTGCAACCCAATTCTTGTCTTCGAGCAGGCAGCACATGTCTCGTTGCAAGTCCAGCTGCCATTCAGCACAGCAACAGATTCGCAATATCATCTAATTATAAAACTACCTCTCGGGCAGCTGTTGCAATGCGTTTAGCAACCTCACACTGCAATCGCGCCTAGGAGCGTCGCAGCATCACTCATGCTTTGCTGTGCACAGCCGTGCCAATGCGATTTGTCACAACCGGTTGCAAACCCGCGTAGCAGGAGCGTCGCACCGAATCGACCAACGTTCGCGCAGCGCTGACAATGGGGACGGTTCCGTGCTACTCCGAGCATTGCGTTTTTTCGACTTTTATGTGAAACCGAGCTCTCGCTACAGTGTGGTGCACACATTTTACCGACCTCATCTTCCAAAAGTGCTCCGAACGCCTAAGTTGTTTAAAATTTTGAAGTGCAAATCGAGCTCTCGCTACAGGGTGGTGCATATTTTGCCGACCTCATCTTCAGAAAGTGCTCCGAAAGCCAAAGTTGCTTAGCATTATTGAAATGCAAATCAAGCTTTTGCTACCGTCCTGTGCACTTTTTGTCAACAACTTTCCCAGATCGAGCCTACACCCGCGGAAACAGCGACCCCAGAAGCCACTTTACCCGAAAAAAAAACTCACAGTTCGCGCCCAAGAGTGCTTCATGACATGATGAACATGATGATGACAAGACTGCCCCTGGACATTCGTCCGTAACTTGAAAGATTTCGAACTAAACTTCCTTTGAACAGAAGCATAATTGGATGCGAATCTAGATGCATAATCACCTATATCAACTACAAGTAGCGCCAGTGATTCTACGAATTTATCCAACTGTGACAAGTCGATACTGAATGTTCGACCGAAACCTTGCCTGCAGTGCCGTCCATGCGGCCACGGTTCCTCCCATAGAGAAGCCAGCGAGCACCACCCGCTCTGGTGGGATGCCCCAGTCCTGACCTTCACAGCCAGATGCAGCAAGCAGTTTGTAAATGTTTGTAAAATCATTAAGAGGATTTAAGAGCAACCAAAGGAGGCCTAGAAAGAAAAGGTCTGATGCAGTGAGATCAAGCATGCTGACTGGGCGTGCCATCCAGCCCCTCAAAAATCCTGCTGCCAATAGCAGAATAAAAGGCCGCCTTGAGAGCTCAACAAAGCCAGCAGTTCTGATCGGCAAGCCTGGCAGCAGCTGTCAATTCCGCAGGTCGTGTTCAAGCTAATCTAGTCACACAGTATCTGTTGACATTCATATCTGTTCAGCGTGTCTTCAAGTCAATGTCGATGAAAACCTACTCGCCTCCAAGGACTCTGCTTTGCGTGCTGAACGAGTATGGTCAAACCAGGCCTGAAAGCAATTTGATCATGAATTATGTTACAACATGTCTCTATAGGACTTGTCCTAAGATTTGTAAGTGAAACAGGCAAGCCAATGTAACGATGCGCAATATTCAGAAATGTCAGTGGATACTCTAGTTTTTCTCCTTGAGACTGTCGATACCTGGTCAAGCTTCTTAAAAAGCCTGACCCGAATCAAAAGGCAATTGGTTGATGCTGCTGCTGTTGCTGTGCTTGTATGGCCATAAGATCATGTTCAATACATCTCATTTCATCTACCAATTGCCTGGTCCAGCGTGAAGGCTTGCCGGATAAAAAGCAAAACGATAATTTCCATCTTGTCCGACAGAAACAAGCTCATATCCGGATATTATATATATACACATATCCTGCAACATCCATTGTTCGTGAGGCTCATCACACTAGTTCTTCAGCTCCTGGACTGCATTGCCTACAGAATCAACACCATTAGCGACGATTAGAGCAGCCTTTAAAAAGTGGCTGAGCGCAGCTGAGCGCTTTAAAGGTCGAGGCCGAGCTGCATCACTTATGCAGCAGCCCTGGAGGCAAATCCCAATCTTACTGTCAAAACAGGTCCGATTCAAAAGCACAAAAAAAAACATTTCACACATATGAACCATATCCAATGAGCACATCTCCTTCTTGGAGAGTTTGTGATTTCTGGACAGCGGCTTTCTGTACTCAAGCTGCAGCTGGCTTAGGAAACATTAAGCACATGCCACATTGCAATGGAAAAGGGTGATACTGGGAGGCACAGGCATTCAACGTCCATCCGGTTCAATCTGTTACTTGGCGCTGCAAGCCTTGCCCTGGTAAGCGCCCTGCATATCCTGCGTAGCATCCTGCGCATCATCATCATAAAGGTCCTCCGCATTCCTCCGCTCTGTTCGCATGGGACCTGTCTTGATCATGGGGCTTAGCTGCCCGCACCTGCATGGAGATATCTGGCAAAAAGTCGTTCCCACACTGCCTGCCACTGCTCGGAGAGCGTGATCTTGCTCCATCGCTGAGTGATGAATAGTCCGAGTGGGAATGTTTTCCGCCCTCATCATGCCCAGCC
>Ga0126342_10010976_pt1 | contig 16192 bp, 15 predicted proteins | sample Cyp1metagenome_FD_92528 | JGI IMG/M metagenome (GOLD analysis project Ga0126342, IMG submission 92528) | Coral microbial communities from Lord Howe Island, Old Settlement Bay, Australia - Cyphastrea 1 metagenome | ecosystem: Host-associated > Invertebrates > Cnidaria > Coral ... | reverse complement strand
GTCCACTCGTACGCACACGTCCGTCCACTCGTACGCCACGCGTCCGTCCACTCGTACGCTTACACGTACGCTGGGTCGTACGCACGTCCGTCACCACGTTCATTTGCACTCGTACCCCCTACGCTCACCTTTTGCCTAGAAGCTTTAAAACACCTTTTACGAGACTTTAAAAAAAGCTAAATAATATCTATATATAATAAATATATATATAATAAAATGTAGTATTGTATAATATAATATAAAATAATATAATATAAAATAATATAAAATAATATAATATAATATAATATAAATATATTATATAGACACAATATATGATATAATATATATATATATATATATCTAATATTTTATGAAATAAATAGAGTGAGGGAGAGAGTTGGGTTATAACGTATAACTGATAACCCACTTACGATTCCTGGGTAGTTTCGTTCGCCGCCGCCGTAACAGCCGCCAAGCTTCGGCTCTGGCAGGCAGCAAGCAAACCACTCAGCACTCTTCACCACATCGCTGATCCTGGCGGCTCTACTACTTGAATCCTATCCAAAGTGATTATGGTCCATCATCGATTTCCCCAATAAACAGACATTTATGGTGATTAATTAATGGTGATTTAATGATGGTTAATAATGATTAATGATGGTTAATAATGGCTGGTTGGTGGTTTCAACCAACCCTGAAAAATGATGGACTTCGTCAGTTGGGATGATGAAATTCACAACTGAATGGAACAAACAAATTTTTGGTTCCCAACTACCAAGCAGCCAATTATACTTGGAGAACCTTAGTGTTATACCCCAGTTATACACCTGATATCCAAACTCAGTGGGGTAAAAAAACCCAGTGAAACACCTTTAACCTTAGTGAGGAGACAAACATCAGCAGGGTGTCTACGACTCTACGATCCGTTTTGGATGATATTCATCATCATCACATCATCATCAACATCAAATATGTACACACACACAGAGATAGACACACACATATATATATACACTGTATTTATATATATATATATACCTGGAGTCTCAAAAAAATCCGGGGGGTGTTGGAGACTCAAGGTGTATATATATATATATATTAAATATATATAAATACAGATATGCACCCGTATGAGTCCAAGTTGAATACCATCCCCATGGCACCTACTGGGCATGAGGACCGCAGTGTACAGCACTTCCAAGACGGGCGTGCCGGCCGTTTCCTTCGGAACGTCCGTCCTGCAGGTGGTCTCCTTGAACGGAACGGTGACTGGGGGTACCCCTCTGGTAAACCTACCCATATGCTCCATGTATGGTATATTTACCTACATTTGGGTGATTTTTTGGGCAAATGAGTCCATACATGGAGCATATGGGCTAACAGTTTGGGAACTTGAAAATGACCATAGAAATAGTTGAAATGATTTATCCATAAAAAAAAGTGACTTGACTTTCCATAATTAATTTGTTTTAATGTTTTTTTTGGTATGTTTACCGGAGGGTATGACATGTGACAAAAACATACAAAAACCATTGATATCTGGGATAACCCTAGAAATTGGGAACTTTCCAGCTGGAAATGTGAACCAGTTGCGTACTGGGATGCTCCTCCAAGCAGAAAGTCACACTCACCGCACCAAAGATTGACAGGTGTAAACAGCATCAAAACAGTAGGGACTACCTTTCTAGGTCCGTTCTGAAAATGAAAATTTGGTACCTTGACTTTTGGTATCTAAATAGGATAGGCGATGCTTTGCTAGGACATGGGGCCCTGTAAGTGAGGCATGCTGCTGGTCATGTGGGAGTATCATCAATTCGTTGCCCAGGCTGACATGAACTGATTCAAAGCACAGCCAGTCTGAAAACACGCGCGCGCAAAATGTTTCAGTAAATGGACGGAACAAATGTGTCAAAGACATCTGTCCTTTGGCACAAAGTAGCGCGTGTAGCTATCTCACAGTGGCTAGAAACGAGAATCGGACCAAGCAAATTTCAGGAATTTTCTGCTTGTGCTTTCATATGGTAGGTTACAACCCCATCCGAGAACCACCAATGGGAATAATGGAGCAAACGAGCAAACCTCAAATAAAGCGCAGCTTAATTATTCTACATCCCATTTCGATTTTGGATCAACCCTACAAAATGAATTTAGCCTGGATATCCGGGTGCTTTCCACATTGACCACCCCATCCAGAAAACACACAAACAATCAAAAACAAAAGGATCGAAGTGAAGTGGACCCCCATCACCAACGAACCAAGCATCCAAACGCATGGAGACTTCCACTTCACCTGCATTCTTGGCTTTCTTGTGCCCCCTGGCGCAGCTATGCATGCTATGCACATCATCCCAGCGGCACATCCTACACTCTGGTGATCTTTCAAGTCCCCACAAGCGACACCTGAAATGAAACCATCAGTGGAATAACTTCCACGCAAAGCGCTGTTTCAAGTTTCCTTCACCCTGTTCTCTTGGGCACTGTTACTTGGTTCCATTTCCTGCAATGTCACGTTCCTTTTTCTTGATGCCTCTGCCCAGCCCAAAAAAAACCGCATGTCATGGAACTTCACCAACGCCCTGCAACAAAACATGACACACACACAGAAATTGCCCACAATTGTGTGTGAAAACGGTGAATACCCCATAAATTTGCACAATTTTTCACAGCCAAAAATTCAACTAGTGAACGTCATCTCAAGTCACAAAGTTCAGATCATGGCGGATTTTCTGGTGTTCTTTCCACATTCTTCAGCTTTCATCTTACTGGTGCTAAAACTAGGGAATGGAATGGAAGAATGATCCATAACTATTTTCACAATCATCCCATTCCCAATTCCCTCATTCCCTACGTTTAGCACTAGTAAGTCATCCCAAGTCACCTAAATTCCAAATCATTATTTTTTTTCCTGTTGTTGCTCCAAATTCTCCAGCCCGGTCCCCGCACATTTTCCCACATTTGTCCCAAAGGTTTACCCGCCTCAGCCGTGGAAATCGCAGCTTCCCTGCCCCGATTCCCAGGTTGGGCGACGGCGCCGGCGACGCGTTGGGCGACGGCGCCAGGGACGGCGGCGCGCTGGACGCGGCCACGGCCGCTGCGTTGGCGTCGCGGCGCTCGAGGCTGCAGCAGTTGGGCATCTTGGCGCGACTCTTCATGGCCTTCCTGGGCTAGGGTATCCCCATTGATAACTAGGGGATAACATGGGATAACCTGGGTGCTGCTTTTTGTGATGATTTAGATTGATAAAAAAAGGGGATAACTAGGGGTATCCCAAACAAATCCCAGAAACTCAGGAGTCTGCCAGCCTGGCAGAAGAAGCTGGTACTTCATTAAGATTGGAAAATCATTGGACTATAGTGGTATTTTTTTTTGGCTTTCCTATGGCTCTATTATTGTCATTGAGCTTTACCGATTTAGCCCATCAAAATGGTGATATCGTTTGATGGTTATTCTCCGTTGCTCACCACTTGCTAAGTGGCAAAGGGATGATGCTCCAAGTATAACCCCCTTATCACTTATCAACGGGAAGACCCTCGAAAGGCCATGGATTACACTGGTACTTAGCCATGGGCCATGGGATTGGCAAAGAATGGTGACTAACTAGGTATTTCATCAGTGATTTGGTCAGTTGTTTTCACCAATGACTAACCACTGAACTGTTTGTGATGGAGGGAAGGGTTGCTACTTGGGGGTCTTAACAGGAATATCGACCGTCGTCAAACGGTGGCTGGACAATGCCCCAACGAAATGGATGGTGTTATGGTGTGGAAAATCCATGAAAATCAAGGAACTAAATGGCAGATTTTCCAGCTGATGTTTGATTACTAGAGGGTATAAGCAACAAGAATTGGGATTGAACCGCTTGACCATACCTTTTCACAATTTTTCACATATCTTACCGCTTTCCATATCTTTCCATATTCCAAGGGTCCAGCCTGCAGCTCCAACCATCTTCCCAAGGGCCCGGCCCAACCCTCGGATCAGCAAGACACATGCCCGCTTTCAGCTTGGCCTTTCGCTCGGCGAAGTGGAAACTGTTCCTTAAGGGAGACCCGAGAAAAGACATGGTGGATCATGGGCCCAAACGTGATGTGAATGTTGGTTACTCTCTGGTAAACATACAAAAAACTATGGAAAAACATCAGCATTTTTCATGGGTATATCAACGAACTAAATGGCCATGTTCCATAGCTATGTTAGTTTACCAGAGGGTATTGTTGCTTTATAAACCCAATGAATACGATCGTTGGTAAGTATTACTTCTTGGACTTATAAACCAACTTAGCTATCGTTGTAGTGGATGTAAGTGGTGGGGCCCTATGCATTGCTGATCGTATCTGATCGCAGATACCCCTCCGGCACTCTAAGATTGCAGCGGGAAATTCCAAACATTGCTTTGTGTTTTTTACCGGAAAGGGTGAAGTCGGAAAGCCCTACACAAATTATGGTGGGAAACAAGCTTTCCCACGGATTCTCTCCTGACATTTTCCAAAGCATTGAGAAATCCAAAACTTTCAGGTGATCCCCTGCCCCCCATCACCAAGGTTCCAACCCAATATTACGGGGAAGGGACCAGTTTGAAAACCTCAAGTAGAAAGAAGTAGAACCCAAATAGTTTGCGGTTGATATTAAATATGTTTGATGACATGCTATGACTATGCTTCCTTGAACCACCAAGTTTTCAACTTGGAATGATCATGGGAAAATTATATATGATGTTTCTAAAGCTTACATTTCCTGTTTTGGATGAGATGCCTCCCTTTAATTAATCACCATCATGTATGTCCATGTTCAAACCCAAACCTCGGATATCTGGTGGCAAAGGTCCCAAAAAGATCACTGAGGTCGCACCCAAATGAGCCAACCAGAGAAAACAGAAAGAACGGCTGCAAACAACTTTACGTCTATAGGCATTCACTGAATTCACTCTCCAACCCTGGCATTGGCTGCTTTGGCCCTTTGAGTTACTATTTCCGGATTTTTCACAATCCCAGGATGACTGCCAGGCTTCAACCTTCTATTCAGCATCTTCATCCCGGCGTTGTTCACCAAATGCGTCACCGGCAGCGGTGAGATTCCTGCACAGGGTCATTTTTCAAAGGGATGACTTGGTCAGCTCGGCTCCCTAGTGAACTGAATATGGATCATGTTAAACCGGGATCAATCAGACCCTATTTTATTCAAAGGGCTAGCAATTTTGATAGTAATTTATCACACTTTTGGACGTCACCAACCCAATTTATGATCAGGGTTCGTCAATCCAGGGTTGACATTAAGTGGCAAACCCAATGCCATAAACCATCCCATTACAGTAACCACTTGCGGTTCACTGAACATTTACATCATCCCTGTTTTTATATGTGTATACCCACAAGCATGAACGAAACTTACGGATAGCTTATCTAGCTTGTGGTTGAGCCATCCCTGAAAAATATGATATTCGGTATATAGCCATTGGGGAAAAACATCACAGTCATAGGGCTGAAACATCACAACAAATTTAAAAACCACCAGCCAGTTATAAGTGGGTTCGTAGACCCACTATATACCACCCATGACTATGTGGTTGGTGGTTGACCTACCCCTCGGAAAAATGATGGAGTTCGTCAGTTGGGACTTTCTGAAATTCCCAACTGAATGGAAAGTCATCATCCATTCATGTTCCAAACCACCAACCAGCTATATATATATATATTACCCTCTGGTTATTTAACATAGCCATGGAAAATGGCAAAGATGGCCCATAGAAATAGATGGTTTACCGTTCTTAAGAATGGGTGGATCTTTCCATGGCGAACTGTTAGTCACAACCAGAGGGTATGTACACCAGGACCCATAGGATTCACCCATAGGATTCACCGTGAAGTCGGGGGCCTCCGCTACGAAAAATCCACCCCGGCCTTTCGCCGGGATAGCTATGGGTAGTACACTCTTCTCGTCAGAAGAATTGATGTGCACCCCAATAGACCTAATAATGCATACAATAAACCATAATAAACCATATGATATATAAACCATATAATAAACCATAATAAACAATTTATAAAGATATTTAGTTCGTTGCTTTACCCATTACAAATGGTGATTTTCCATAGTTGTGTAACAGTTTACCAGAGGGTAACAATTCGCATTCCCATCGTTCCCACTTGTGCCTTCGGCTCCCTCCATGGCCACCGACTCGATCCCCTCGGCATCGGCGGCGACCTCATCCTCATTCTCCTCCTCGGACAAGGCGTCGTCGCGCAAGCGCCTGAAAAAAAAATTGGCCAGGGATCATGGGGCCCGGGGTTGTTTCTATTTCCATCTATTTCATGATATTTCCAATTCTTCCCCCCTTCAACACAAAAATCCTGCCATTCTGTGGCCTTTGGGAGGAAAATCCAACGACTTCAAACACACCCTGCCTGTGTTGAAAGAAACGTCGCTTAGCATTCGTGGCCATGTGTTTCATCTTCCTCACCTCCAGCCTCGGAACCACGGCTCGGGATGGCTCGGGGGCTCGTCGGCTCTTTTCGGTCATCTCAGAGCATCCCTGGATCATGTGCCATGGCCGCCATGGCCCTTCAATAACCAACCAACCAACCAACCAACCAACCAACCAAGCAAGCAAGCAAGCAAGCAAGCAAGCAAGCATCATGTCTGGATGATTATTCCACTATCTATTTGGTGTTTAAGTTCCACTTTGATTGGTTCAAATTCCAATTTGTTGATGGTTCTATCCCAATTTGGTAATGATTTTCTCTTTTACCCACATGGGGGGTTCTTAAATTGCTGGATCCCCAAACCCATAGGTTCAATAATTTTGGATGATTTGCGGGTCCCCCAAATTTAGGAAACCGTCACGTGTTTCCATGTAAACTACTCATCCTTGTCAATACTTCACATCCTTGACAATGTCTGCCAAGTGTTCACAAGAGATACATCAACCATTATGTCTCGATCTATCTGCCTACTTGTCTATCCATCCATGCATTTTCGTTGTTTCCCCTTGTCAAAAAAATCCATCCAGTCTACTCCAAATCCTATCAAATCATTGAATCTAATAATATGCATTATCTGGTTGGTGGTTTCAACCCCTCTGAAAAATATTAGTCAGTTGGGATGATTATTCCCAATATATGGAGAAAAAACATGTTCTAAACCAACAACCAGTTATCTAATCCAGGAGTCTAATCTCTAGTGAATCTGATGGAACTAGGCTCGGTCCAATCACTAAAAAAAATCCAATCTTCTAGGCTCGGTCGCCCGAAAGAAACGCGCGTTTCTTGCGACAGAATTCCCATAGGCACGGATGGTTTTTGAGCATTTTTCTCCACGTACATCAGCTTTTGGGGGGCTAATAATGCCCCTTGGCACTTGCACTCACGTGATGCTACCTTATGGATCTTACGGCACAGATGTGTCGTGCTAGAGGCTAGAGATGTGCTACGTTACGTGATGGGGTTGGGACAGCAACGTTCATTTCACCTAGCACATGGGATCTTGCGCTAGAAATGTTTGTTCTAAACAAAATGAATCTGTGTTCGTCTGAGTTTACTTCGATTGGGGACTGCCATGGATGACAAGGTTTCTTCGGTGAACTCCCCTTTTTCTTGCTTCAATAGGCTTAAATCAACTGATCAACTTGTAAAATCCCCATTTTCATCGCAGTGAAATCAAGTGAAATCAAGTGAATTCCAAAAAAAATATCCCCAAAATCTCAGGTGAATCCGAGAAATCCATAGAAATCCCGGCCAAAAATTCCCCCAAAATCCGCCCAGGTACCATCCCCGCAGCCCCGTGCCGTTGGGTTCCAGATCTGCCACGCAGAAGTCCACGAAGCCGATGGGGTCGTGTTGGCTCACCTGGAAAAACAATGGGGAAAATGGTGCTTTTATGGGAAAATCTATGGGAAAATGGTGGATTTATTGGGATTTATTCAATTATTTTTTCGAATTTATGATGAACCATTGGGATTTGATGACCCATATGCTCCATGGTGCTGGTATATTTACCTACAAAACTGGGTGTTTTTTAGGGCAAATGTTGGTAAATATTCCATGGAGCATATGGGATGATGCACCATGGGAAGAAACGTAGGAAAATGCTGAGTGAACTCGAAAAATGTGGGATTTCATGGGATGTAATTATACAATATATATGTTTGCTGATTTATGCCAAGTTGGATTTTAACTTGGTGCCAAATAGTTAGCTGAGATGTTGAACATAACTCCAATTCCACTAGGACTTATGGTAGATATATCTATACTTCATGGGGTTTATAAACTTATAGCTAGAGGGCGCCACCCTGCAAGTTGTTGCTTATATATCACAGGTATATCACTAGTAAATTCCTCATAGAATGGGGAGGTGTCCCCATCAATCCTTAAGCCTGAATCTATTTGGTTGATGGGAAAACAAACAATCTGATCTATATTTCTTGTAATCATCATTATTTAGCTGAGTAATCTTTATACATATTTATCTATCATCATCACTTAAATCTTAACCGTTAGTATAATCTATATTTATCTATATAACCAACATTTTTTTTATTGTAGTTGGATGATGCTGGCTGGTGGATTTGATGGGTGTTATGAAAGAGACTTACCGGGTAGGGGGCTTTATGGTACCCAACCTGGTGGTCGTTTCCATGAAAATTCTAAGTCTTGGCCCCCAAAAAAATGCAATTTTCACAAGATGGATCCAATCTGTAGGATATCTGTACATCTATCGAATTAGAAAAAATATATGGGGACCTCCTTCATTGTCTTCTTGAAACCCGTCAAGAACTCGAAATTCGAGATGATCTGGTTGGTCTCCAAGGACCTGGTCTTCATGTGAAGTTCGGGCTAATCAAGATACCCTCCGGTGAACTAACATAACCATGGAAAATCACAATTTCTAATGGGTAAATCAACTATTTCTATAGACATTTTCCAGTTCGCTTTTTGTTTGTTTACTAGAGGGTATCCACGGGGTTGGCCAAGGTCTTCAACGACCTGCTGAACAACACCTTGATCCTGGTGCCCGTCATTATCTCGAAGATGTAGTAATGAGCCATGGTGAACACTCTGGCGAACTCCGGCAAGGAGTCCATGGTGAGAATCTAGATCTACAAGACGGTCAAGCAGTAGTACACGGTACAAAGATCAAAGTCGGGAACCAGAAAAAAAACACTATGTATATATATATATATATGTGTGTGTGTGATTATAGATGTGTGTAAATGTACCTTCTGGCTGGCTTTTGATTACTCTCAGGAAACATCATCTTTGGGAACATTGGATATGAAGCAACCAACATGTAAAACTCATGGGTTGGAGCCCTTCAACATGATCAGGTCATAATGATTTATACATACTGGATATTAACGATCCACCAAGATCCCTGTGACCATTAAATTTGATTTCACCAGCAAACATGGTTAATGCAAGCCAGGAATGATGCTTCAGGGATGGTTCAGGGATAGTTCGGAAAGTTTTTCACGATAATTTCGCGACCAAAATAGGTGATGTATCCATCAGATTCAGCACCAGTTTAGTTCGCCACAGATTTTCCCGCCATCGAAGTATCCAGTGACACGGTCCCAATCCATGATGCGTAAAGTGATGATCGAGAAGGGAGACCAAATATCCAGGACCGCCTCGGTGACACTGATCCCCGGCCGCCCCAGGCACAGAAGAATCAGAAGAGTAACTTGGGTATCCTCTGGTTTTAATGGGAAATTCATAGGAAAACTATAGGAAAGGGGAGGTTTACCCTTTGGATCCCTCTGGTAAATGAATATAACTAGGAAACATAGCATTTAATAGGTAAATCAACTATAAACAAATGACCAGTTGGTTTACCTCTGACAAGTTGTGATTTTCCAGAGCTATGCGAGTTTACCAAAGGGTAAATATAGAGGTCAAAGCCGCCATTTCTTCCCCTTGTGCCTATCAACCCTGTTGATGGGCTATTGAGGTTTATCCCGGGCAGAGATCTTTGAGACTCCTGACATTGACAATTCATTTCTTTTCCAACTAGACATGGGGTTTCCTAAAATAAAGCAATCCTTAAACCATCAATTCCAATTGGATTTTCCCTTATAAGCCATCCATTTTGGAGTACCCCCCCTATAAGGAAACCTCCGCCTGGGTAATTATTGATGAAGAACACGACACTGGGGAACGCAAATGCGTCAGAGCCTTGGGTTGGCATCACGGCGCACGCTTCCCGCCAGCAATTGGCACTGGCTGGTTCTAATCTATTGGAGTCAATCTGAGTCCTTTCTCCTTGATCCTAGGATCCGAGGCAGGTATGGAGAAAACATGGTTGAAAGTTGAAACATCTGGTGATCTTATGGATATTTCATGGATATTTGGTGGATACTTCATCAAACCACTCAGTACATGCCCACGACGATTCCCATCGTAGATTCCTTCAATGGTGGATTTACCCAATGGCTGTGTCTGAAAATGGGGTATACACCGAAATGGCAACTTTTTCGCACATTTTTTTTTTGGAAAAGTATGATCATTGATTTAGAGGTGCACTATTTTCAAATCAAACCCAAATGAACGAATCGATCCAAATGGAAATCAACAGAATGACCATAAACCTTAGTTTTCATCCGTAGAGATCATGCATGATCATGTATCAACCCAGTGTGAACCCGGTACCCATTTTTGGAGCGCATGATCATTGTCCCAGCTTCCGAGTGGTTCCAGCGTGGATTCAGCGTGAAGTTCTGATGGTGGCTTTTCCCCTGGTACGTGGAGTGTGCTGACATGTCAAACAGATCAACTTAAGATTCTGGAAATAGACCACATGATGTTGACCATAGCTGTTCAACCACGGTCCATTCTGGCAGGTGGCAGTTCCCTTAAACCATAAACACATGATGACCTAGGTGTAGTGAGGATCAACTCTGCCCCAAACAAAATGGATGGGTAATCACATACAAATGCCAAGATCAGCGATCCCCTTTTTAAATGAAAAATTTGACGGAATCCGTTGTATCTATAAGATTGAAAAATAGTGAACAATTATGTCCATCCATCTTTTGATCTAGCCATATTCAAACACGTACCCTGACGTACTCTGAAAGGCACCCTGCTCCCATTCCTGTTCACTGGTCAGTTGTAACCCATCATGTACATTCACATGCCCAGTTATAAGGGGATATAACTCTGGTTAGTAAGTTCCTAAATGGGGGCTACCCCCAATAGAATGTCAATTGGTCATACCATGTCATAACATGTCATAACATGTCATAACTACGTTGCTTAGCCACGTACTAAGTTGATGTGAGAGTTGCATTCCTACAGATCTCCATGTTTGGCAAGTTGGACGCCCAAACATACAGTAAGTGAAACCAAGTGGGAAAAACCATGAAAGTTACAACAGATGTTACCATTTTCCCATCTTTTCCCAACTTTCTAGGTTGGTGAACCATTCTCTCATTCCAATTAGTAATTAAAACATATTTCCCCATTGAGTAACCATTTCCCCGTCACCGTCCAATGATTCCAAAAAACACCGCCTTCTTCACGTCGTTGACGTAGATCTCCACGTAGGGGTCCGAGGTGCCGCAGTAGTCCTGCGCCAGCCTTGGATGAGTTGCAATGGATGAGGATGGCCACACGATTTTCAGACAAACCGAAAATACCTAGCCTAAGCTAACTAAAAACATAAGTTTGTTGGTGTATGAAAAACCTATTGACCTAGTGATGGCATCGCCAGGAATCCTATCCACAAAAAGTTGAGCTAATTGTGAACGAGTCAACCTAGTGCCACATTCACAGGAATTTCCATCACTCGCTGAGTCATAGTATGATACTTGTTGATCCCGAGGTCTCTCATCTAATCCTTGAAGTTGTTGCTTCCCTTCTTGGCTTTGGAAAAACCTGGGTTTCTCCTCTGAGTCCCATTTTCTTGGCGGTTAGACGCCCACTGTCTGGTTTGTAAAACCACAATTGTTCATCTTATTTCCATCATTTTCCATCTCTATGTCCATTTTTTGCCGAAAACCACTTGTTGAGTTCCCATTTCCTGATACCTGAAACGTATTGTTTTTAATGAAATCATCTCATGTATCTAAAATCCAGTGAATCTCATCCTTTTTTTTGGTGAAACTGTTGAAACTCCCCTGTGTTCCTCAGTCCTCACACGTCACAGCGCTGTCACCGCCAAGGCGCAGCTTGGCAGCTCCGTGCACCGTCAAATGGAGCCGCGCGTAGGGTCCCACGGTCTCCAGGTGGTACTGGGCACCTGAGCGCAGTGGGTTGGCAGTGGATCCTGTTAAACCGGGGGAAACCCGAGGAAATGATCTATCTATAGAATGGGAAACCGGGATCTATAGATGATATCTACACCTTCTCTTTTATATATGTATGTGTAGTTTGTATCTGGTTGGTGGTATACCTACCCCTCTGAAAAATATGAGTTAGTCAGTTGGGATTATGAAATTCCCACTGAATGGAAAAATAAAATTCATGTTCCAAACCACCAACCAGATATCGAATGGGAAACCGGGATCTTTAGATATCTACACCTTGGGTGAAAAATGTTTTGTAGATTTAACTGATTTAACTTGTTTAAAACACCACATCAACAAATCGGACATTTCCCAACAGACTAATCTTGAGCATTTCCGGAATATTTCAATATTTTCAATGTTTTCCCCAATCAAAATTACATTTCCATGCGCATTCCATGAGTCTCTTGATTTTCTAAGGGCATTCTACCCTCTGGTAAACTAACATAACTATGGAAAATCACCATTTTCAATGGGAAACTCACTATTTCTATCGCGATTTTCCAGAGCTATTTTGACAAAACCAGAGGGTAATTCTTTGGTGATTTCTCATGGATGCAACCTACATTTGGCAAACCAAAACTCACCTCCCTTCTGATGACTTTTGGGACGGCTTCTCACTGAGAAGTGTGCTTGGACAAGCTGCACATCTTGGATCATACACACGTGCATACCGATATATATATATAGTGTATATGCAGAAAGAAAACAAAGAGAAATGTAACACATAATCTTTAAACAAAAACTTACATTGTGAAATACTTTAGCTACATATAATTCCCGTATTTAATTGTATATAATGGCACTACGGTAAATATGCACCTCTCCCTCCCTCCGCCTGTGAGGAGTTTCGTGAAGCTTTGGTCGAAGGGTGTGGTCTGGTCATGCGCCTGATGGGAAGTTCCTGAGGCCGGGGATCATCCTCTACGGATCCGAGAACAAGAAAGGAATCCCCTCGGAAGCTGATGGGCTGTGACTTCGGATCCAGAGTCGGACCATGTTCATGAAATTCAGAAATTGGGCAGCGGGTAGGCTATACAATGTGCAACCCGACTTTCATGCTGGCTGCGTGATATATCGCATCATATTCACACGATTCAAATATCCGATCTATCTAGCTATTCATCTTTCTATCTATTTATCCATCCACCTATATCTATCTCCAAGAATAATTCTAAATCTAAATCTACACACACACATATACATACATACATACATATATATATACTGGTTGGTGGTTGACCAACCCTCTGAAAAATATGCAAGTCATGTGGGATGATGAAATTCCAAACTGAATGGAAAGTCATAACATTCCATGGTTCCAAACCACCAACCTGATATATGATTTTCTCAGTTGGGATGATTATTCCCAATACATGGAAAAACAATGTTTGAAACCACCTATATATATTATATATATTGTAAATTATATATTATATATATTATAAATATATATATTAAATAAAATATATCTTATATATTATATATGTAATATATATATATATATACATATTATATACATATACTATATTTTACATTGTATATATATAATATATATATATATATATATTGTGTCTCTCTCTGTCCATCCATCCGTCCGTCCGTCCCTCTCTCTGTTAGCCTGTCAGCAGTCGTCGAAGCCGGTGGTCCATAGCTTGTCCCATAGCACAGCTGGTTTCCAGCCCTGGCGATCTACCTTTGATGTGATCATCCATCTACCCTCCGGTAAACATACAAAAAACTATAGAAAATCACAATTTTCAATGGGAAAATCCACTATAAATGGCAATTTTCCATAGCTATGTTAGTTTACCAGAGGGTATTCCCATGATATTCCTTTGAATTTCCTATGATCTTCCTATAGGCTCCCACCATAAGCCATCCCAAAAATCATCATTTGTGCGATTGGAACCGTGCCCAAATGGGTTTCCCCCCATTAATCACGTTCTCCTACTGGAATATCACCTAGATTGTTATCCTTTTCAATTCACCTATGATAAATTCCAATGATATTCCACATAAATCACCATTCATCACCGTTAGATGTTATCCTCTGGATCCCTCTGGTTATTTGACATAGCTACTAGTATGGAAAATTGCCTATTTATAGATGATTTACCCATATATATATTTATATATATACTGTATATATATTTCTATAATAAAGAATGGTGCTGTTCCATAGCTATGTTGAACTAACAGATATTAACCATCTCATCATCTAATTAATTTTTAGTATCACATTAATTCCAAGTCATTTCACTCAAATAACAAAAAATAATAAATCATCCCATGCATCACCTTTACTCACCTTTGAATCACCATTAATCACCTGTAAATCACCTTTAAATCTCATATCCCCACTCCACTGCATACTTTCTTGCGCCGAAGCTGATCTTTTGGAGCCGCGGCTCCACTAGTCTTGGCCGTGAAAGGATTGAAGTACTCCAGCCGCGCAGCACGGCCCAAGCGGCTCAAGAAGGACGTCACCTTGGGGGGGGTGGAAACATGTGGAAACTTCGGCTTTCACCTGGTAAAATGATGGAAACTTGGAGTGAAAAACACCATGAACATAGGGATTTCACCAAGAACCATAGGACATTTGAAAGAATTTGTGGAACAAAGTAGCAAGAATACAGTGGCCATGGCAGCATTGTAGATCGTCCCAAGAGTCGGAATGGCCGATGGCACATCGGCCTCTGAAAACACGCAACTCTGAGCTACCGCAGAAATCGGTGGAAGATCTCCAAGTCTTGATTATATATATATATATATAAATAATGTTGTCTAGCCAATAATGATACCTTGTCAATAGTAGAAACTTTTTTTTTCCCAACTCCAGTTTTATCTCCAATGCTAATAGTCAATTAGCTTAATTTGATTTTAGTATTGCCAAAAAACTCACGTTCTGACCTTGTCCAGAGGGCATGGCCAATAGTGGACCCAACATGGCAATAGTAGAAACTGTTTTCCCAACTCCAGTTTTATCTCCAATACTGAAAGTCAATTAGCCTAATTTAATTTTAGTATTGCCAAAAAAACTCATGTTCTGACCTTGTCCAGAGGGCATGGTATAGTATCCAGACAGATTCCAAGAAGAGCTTCAGAAACCCAAACCCCAACACTCAGACTTTTGTCCTCAGAGGCCTCACAGGCGGGGTTTTATCAGAATGTCCAGCTGAATCTTATGAGTTCTCAGCAGATCAGCTATGCCTCTCAGTTCCATCAGAACTGCGTGCAGCAGCATCAGAACTACCAGACCTAGATACAGACTCAGAGCCTCAGCCAAGGTGATGTAGCCAAAGCCCACCAGATAGTGCCACCAGAATGCCAGCACAGGGATCCAGCAGAAGATGGGCAGCTTGCAGATCCAGAACAGGACCTCTTGAACCCCACTCAGAACAGGCTCCGGCAGCAAGGCAACCAGATAGCCAAGCCCCAGTGGCATGGCTGGTAGACAGATACAGGCACAATAAGCAGATTGAAGCCAGAACAGCTATTCATCCCAGAAAAGTCTCCAAATCCTATGCAGAATCTATCAGAATCTTCACCAAATCTTGCCAGAATCCAGGCAGAACATCTCAGAAACTTCTCCAAATCCTATGCAGAATCTATCAGAAACTTCACCAAATCTTTCCAGAATCCATTCAGAACATGCCAGAAAATTATCCAAATCCTATGCAGAATCCATGCGCTGGCTACTAGACAAGGGAAGCAAAGGGAATTGCACAAGAAAGGCAAGAAGTAATCAAGAGGAAAATGCACAGAGAAATTAAAATGGAATTGAACAAGAGAACATTTTAACAAAATGCAATAATACACCTTCCCTGTGCATGGCAATACTGAATTCCAATTGTGCTTCCCTGGTTGTGTTTTGAGATGTTTGGAGAAAGAAAAGTAAAGCAAAATCCTTTTCAAAGCAGCAAGCACTTT
>Ga0126342_10010975_pt1:5000-16192 | contig 16192 bp, 15 predicted proteins | sample Cyp1metagenome_FD_92528 | JGI IMG/M metagenome (GOLD analysis project Ga0126342, IMG submission 92528) | Coral microbial communities from Lord Howe Island, Old Settlement Bay, Australia - Cyphastrea 1 metagenome | ecosystem: Host-associated > Invertebrates > Cnidaria > Coral ... | reverse complement strand
TTTGTGGAAGTGCGCTTTTGTGCAAGTTTTATGTATTGAATAATGTAGAACATGCGTCCCTTCAAGCATCTGTTTATGTCTGTCTTAGTTTGGAGGCTTAGCAGCAATTGTAGGGCTATTTACAGGTATGTATTGTGGAAGAGCCTTGGTTTTTACCTGATGTGTGTCATGTGTTTGCACATCAGGCAACAATAAACTACAAGGACCTGAAAGCAGACCCGTCAATCAGCCGGGAAGATCCAGTTCGGTAGAATTTTGCAGCAAGAGAGCCGTTTTTGCCTTGAAAGATTGTATTGAGCCAATGAAATCACAGAGATGGAATTCAATTTTGACCGGGTGCGCCGCGCGGCGGCGTTTGCTTTTATGCTGCATGTCTTTATAGCAAGCGTGAACAAGAGGAAACAGCACTCTTGTTTGATAGGAGGTTTGATTTTGTCCCCGAGCGGTACTGCATCTTCCTGACAGAGTTCCCTGCATCTCAAGAAATTGGATCGTTTTGTAAGGATAAGCATGCTGTTCTCTTGAGGGGCAACGGATTTTAAAACATAGTATCAGCTCAGAATTTAAGGGCAGCAGTATGCTTCTCACAAGTTATCATTTAAAAGAACGTGGAATTAATTGAGGAAGTTGTGGCATACCTCCATGCAACGTTACCGAGAGGACAACATTCCTCTGATAAAGTGTATGACTACTTTGAAGCAGGGCCCTGAGATGTGCACAGCATTCCTTTAAAAAGAGTGCATCATGTCTTGCAAGTATTTTGGAACAAATGTGTTTTTTTCCCCACAGAAATAGTAGTCCTTTTCAAGAGAGCGGCATTCCGTCAAGAAAGCAGTTGATGACTTCACGAAATATTAACGTCAACAGTTGTGTTATGCAAACTTTCTGGGAGAAATCACGCATATGATCACCGGTAGTGAAAGAGTGCGATTCAAAGTCAGATTCATCCAAGACACGTACAACACAAACGTCGTCAAGAAACATAGTCTTGCTAAAATACATAAAACAGATGGTTAAACTTTCATACAGTATATACAATATACATATGTGTATTGTAAATATACATTTTAGCTATTTCAGTATGGTATATCATAGTAAAATGTGATATTAATTAGAAGATATATCATAAAATAAGGTGATAGAATATAACATAGCATAGTATAATTAAGACTATACAATATCTAATTTGATGCACATTGATATCATATCATTTAGTATTATATAGTGTCAAAAAACTTGATGTCATACACTAATATCATATATTTTAATACCATGTAATTCAATAGCATTATGTAACACCATGTAATCTAATATGTTAAAATATTTTATATAGTAAAATGCGAGTGGAAATAAACTGAGAATATAATGTAGGATAATACAAAACATAAGATGATACACTAGAATTTAATTAAGTATGACAATAAAATACATTTCAATACAACATATTATATTATCATATCATACATTTTATGCAGCAGAGAATAATTGCATATGTCGAAATACAATACCTTTACAATACAAATACAATACAACACAACACAACATAATATAACATGATTCAATATAATTTAATATAGTATCATATACCACAATATAGTACAATATGGTATCATTTCATTTGACAAAATACAATATAATACAATAGAAGATATTTAACCTAGCATAATCAAGTATGAATACAATAATATTCGTAGCATGCATTTACTTTTTGAAAAACATAATACATACATTTTTAACTTGCAAAACCAGACTTGGAATTCCAACTTGCTTACGCGTTCTAACTCTTAACCCCCCACCCAATCCAACTCTGGGGATCAATTTTGGTTTGGTGATCTTGCGATGCATTCTAACTTAGAGTCCATCACTTTAGGACAACACACGGGACACCCATAATTTTATTATAAGATAGTAACGTGGGATGCCCTGTGATGGGCGTGGCTAGATTATAATATGGTGATTACCCACTTAGGCCCAAGTATAGGGAATAGACGATACGGGATGGATACGAACTGACCTTTTGCCATGGGGAAATTTCTAGCCATTCATCTTCGGCGGTGTATGTAGGATTTGGAATGGGGTATTGGAAAAACAATAGGATGGTTCAAGACTAAGAATGGGTGGGGATGGTTGACAACCATATGGCATTGACTACCGCAAGAAAAGGGAGTAGAATTGGACAACTGGGGATGGTTTACTGATGACAAAAATTAGATATCACCATGTAGAACGGTGTACAGCTAAGAATGGCAGGTCCATCTAAAGTGTTCAGTATCTGGAGTGGTTGATAATTATAGGGGATTATATGAATCTATATTGGGGATTACCCTTTGGTAAACAAACAGTTTGCTATTGAAAATTGCCATTTATAGTGAATTTACCCATTAAAAATGCTGATTTTCCATAGTTATGTAGTTAGTTTAGCAGAGGGTAACCTATATTGGGGATTATCACAATCTATGCGGGGAGTCCTTATGAACCAACCAGCGCAGTCCGACACAGGATTTTGATTTGTTGTTGAACATGAATTTCAGTTGAGATCCATACCACCAAGAAGGATGGGCAGATTCTCTGATTGCTTCATAACACGCATTCGCCGCCTTTCTCGGCGGCGGAGTTCAGAAATGAAATCGGGATATTTCCAACTAGGGATGGACATCTTCATACATTAGGATACAATGAAGAAAAGCCAAAAATGTTATAGAGAAAACATGACATGCCACCCGCAAAACCGAATTCTTTCGGATTGTGATGCACTTTAAGCTGGTCATCAGAATACGAAACATCAGGATGCGTGTGCTGTATTTGCACAGTAGCATGTGTAATGTGGTAAACCCAATGATAAACCTTCCCATCAAGCAACCATTTGGGACCATTGTAAATCATCCCAACCAGGGCTATATCCAAAAACAAACTAAAATTTGGGATAGTTTATTCTTGGGTTTACCACCTTATTAAAAAATCTAGTCATTTTGCTGCATTGATCCGAAACTGGAGGTTACTGGCCTGTTTGTGGCCATCATGTAGGAGGTGGGCCAAGAGCCAACCGTTCAGCCCATAGGACCTGCATGCTATCTTGGCGCTCTTGAAGGTGGGACTTGGTGATGTTTTGGAGGTTGTGGTTGCCTTGGGGTCAGAGTTGCAGAACCTAAAATCTTAGCACCACACGTTTTTTTTGGACAATTTGTCATGGAATAAGCCTTGCTTCTGAGGGTTTAATGGGTTATGTTTTTTTTTTTTTTAAATGGAGCTACGGGCTAGCCACTCAACAAAGTTATGCACGGTATCTAAGATAATGTAAACATTCTTAAGACTAGATTTGCTGTGTTTTTTGGAGCCTCCCAAGCTTGAGAAGTTTGGGGGTGGTGGATAAATACCTTCCAATACTGGACAATTTTCATGTCCCCAAGATGACCCCAATTTGGTGTCACTGGCGGGGTGCTCGTAAAAGTTATGTAAAAAGTCAGTAAAAAAGTTATGTAAAAAGTCAATAAGAAGGCAGGACATAATCTGAACTCATATACTCACCATATCCAAGGTTTTACAGAAAAGATGCGGTTTGCGTACTATACCCTGGGTAATCTCCCTCTAAGTGCCGCTGCCAAGATAGTGACCATTTTGGCATGTTTTAAAGATACAGGCTTCACTATGCACTGTCATCGGCTGGGTGCAAGCCCAAATCATACGTAGAACTTTGTTCCTTACAACAAGTGTACAGTGTAGTCTTCTTAATTCCACCACCACCACCACCACCACCACCAGCATCATCATCATCATCATCATCATCATCATCATCGGCATCACCTCCATCATCGTCATCATCGTCATCATCATCATCATCATCATCATCATCATCATGAGCATCATCATCACCATCATCATCATCATCATCATCGGCATCACCTCCATCATCGTCATCATCATCATCATCATCATCATCATCATCATCATCATCATCACCATCACCATCATCACCATCATCATCATCATCGTCGTCATCATCATCATCATCATCACCATCACCATCATCATCATCATCATCATCATCAGCGTCATCGTCATCGTCCTCATCATCATCATCATCATCATCATCACCATCACCACCATCATTATCATCGTTATTGTCATTGTCATCATCATCATCATCATCATCATCACCATCATCATCGTCATCGTCATCGTCATCATCATCAGCATCATTACCATCATCATCATCATCATCATCATCGTCATTGTCACCATCATCACCATCATCACCATCATCATCATCATCACCATCACCATCATCACCATGATGATAACAGAACAATCATCATCACCATGGTCGTCATCATCGTCATCAATGTCATCATTGTCATCATTGTCATCATAATCATCATCATCAGCGTCGTCATCATCATCACCATCATCATGATCAATCATCACTCATCGATCATCAATCGCCAATAATCAGTCTCCGTTATCAGCATCAACGCAATCATCACCATCATCACTTTCACCACCATCACCATTATCATCATCATGACCATCATGATTATCATGGTCAGCAGCTTCTTTGCTTGTGGCACCAGGATTTTATTTTGCTTTCCACCAGCTCTTATTGGTTACATCATCTTACATCACAGAAATCCACTGCTTGCATCCCTGTTTCGCCGCTTCACATGCACAATTCAACTCATTGCCCCTAGCCTTAGAGGACCAGTGTTCTCTTTGTTGCTGGGTCTGGGCCCAAAACCGTATGATTTCATGGGGAGATCTAAAGTCCTGGCTGTCCATCCTTGAGACAACCAAAATAACACAGATCAACAAAATTGGGTCAGCCAATCGAAACGGAAAAAACACATCTGAATGACTTTAAATAGGATTGAATAGGGGGATATAGGGGAAACACTTTTCATGGCGAGCGTTGAAAGCAGCGTCAGCTGCGCTGCTTTCAACTGACCAATCGCCCCAGGAGCATGCCCGCAGATCCACTGACAGGGATCAATCCGACGTGGAGGTGCGAGTCGAGGAACATGGAGGGAACTGGGAACCAGAAAAATCTGGGAACCAACAATTGGAAAAAATTGTGCATATTCCATGGTATTCTGTCATAGTGGATCATTCTTCAATGTCTGTTCCATCCGTTTTTGATCACGTTGACACGCAGAACTGGGGATGCAACCAACAAAGGAGGAATTCATCAACAAACATGGTCATTTTCCGAAAAAAAAATTGGACACGAATTGGGATTCAGCAAACCAAAAAATGGGGGTGAACCATCATTAAGGGGGTCTTGAGTCATTGGGTTCACAGGAAGACAGGAAATCCTCAGCTTTGCATGGTACAGGGCTTCATGTAGATTTTCTCTTCAACCGAGTCAATGAAAGTGGGGTCATTTGTAGTATGAATCTTCCAAGTTCGACAAGATATTCTTGTATTCAGCATCCTCATAGTGGGCTTTCCCATATTATGTGGGTAAAATCCAACATTTTCCTATGAACTTTCCAGGGAAACTCTGGCCAAGTCACTCAGATGATGGGTCACTGGGTCACCTCTTGGAGGTCATTGACTACCAGGCCTTCTGCGACATTCGGAAGGCGCTTGGGACGGGACGAAATGCCCAGCTGTTGCGATGGACGGTTCAACTCACGGTAGCCACAGTGCAGGTTTTCATGGTTTCGGTCGCCATTTTGATGGATATATTTCTTGTTTGTTACTAAATGTTTAGAAGGTTTAACCCAGTTAACCTTCTGAAGAAAAACCAGGATAGAAGTACTGTAGTTCACATGAATCTGCATTTACATCTACATCCAACACATCTATGCATCATCCATACATTTAGACTTCTCTACGCCTACAGATTTACCGCCTGCGTCTTTATTTGTAAAGAAATCCCGCCGATGCAGAATTTCCCCAGGATTTCCAGATTATCCGGTGTAGTCCCAAGTCGGTTGATGATATTTCCTGTTGTTAGGAGAAAACACATAATACATCCAAATATGATCACAACAGATTTGTTTGTTGGGAACAAATCTGGGACACACATCAAGATTTTCATAGGAACATCGGACACATATCCCAAAAAAAGAGATGTGAAACTTGCCCCCGAGGAGCTGCTGAAGCGAGGGGAGCGCTTCAAGCAATACTTGGTGCCCTCGCGCCTTGGGCCATGGATTGGATTGGAAGATGGGGAAAATCCAGGCAGTGGATTTTTTCCATGGATATCATGGGGAATATCCAATCAATCCATAGGGAATATCCAATCAATCGACTCCCAAAACAAGGGACAAAACACTGAGTTTTGGAAGTCGATGGATTTTTGACCCATGGAACCTGAGTGAGTTTTTTTTTGTGAAGAATGGGGGTAATTTTGGGAGAGAAAAAATTGAACATACTAGAAGCTCAGATTTTTTTCATGAAAATTAGGTCATGTAAGTAAAGCACTTATAAATAAAGCAGCCATATTTTGATGGGTGATATACCAGCAATTTTAGGCCAGTTTTTTATCTATGGGTATCATCTTCCTTATGATTTTCGCGAAATTTGAGCTTCGCAGCTCAGACAGCCCCATGGCCATGAAGTCAGGGGGAGATGACTTTACTGTCAATATCCCCTCGGGGGGTTGGTGGTTTTTCTGTAGAACCTCAGCGGTTGATGGTGAAACAATTATGTCCCATGAAGATATCCATCAATATCCATCTTGTTGGTTGTAGCCTCCCGTAAACTAATATAGCTATGGAACATGGTCATTTAGTTCGATGATTGACTTATCGATGGTGATTTTTTTTTAGTTGGCAAAGTCTATGAAAGTGTTCGATTACCAGAGGCCATACTATTCAATGGATTGGTTTACAGGAATCTCCCATATTTAATTTTATTTAATGGGATAATCGATGATTTCTGGTGAAGATTTTCTCTTAAACCAATCCATTGAATAAACATACTATCCATCAATATCTGGTTGGTGGTTTGGAACATGAATTGTATTTTCCATTTCATATATGGGATATTATGGGATGTCATCCTTCCCATTGACGAACTCATATTTTTCAAGATGGTTATTGCACCACCAACCAGTTAATGTCATAATTCTGTATAATTATATGATATTATATGAATAACCATAATTAATGGATCCACCTTTATTTATCATCCATAATTATGATTGGTGTCAAGATGATTACCCTCTGGTAAACGTTTACATAACCATGGGACATCACCATGCTATGAAAATGGTAAATCAGCTATTTCTATGGGCCATGGCTTCCGTAGCTTTTTGTAAGTTTACCAGAGGTTAAACCTCCATTTTTTATGGTTTTCCTATGGGTTTTCCCATTTAAACCTCCATTTTCCTACGGTATTGGACCACCAAGCAGTGTTCGTGAAAAATACCCAGATCACCAGCCGACTCCACCTCGACGACTCGCGACTCGAACGACTCCGAGGAGTTTCTTGAAGTTCCCCCGGGACCCCAGCGGCTGCATTGCCATCGTGCCCTTCTTTACCTTTGTGGTGAGAAAGGCACGGAAACAAGAGACGCATGGATGGTTGTTTTCTGAAAATAATGGCTTTGTGGTTTATTGAAGCGATTATTTCAAGGTTCTTCTACTTGATAAGTAAGAAATCCACGTGAGGTCATTATTTTATTACTTTTTTAATGGGCTTTGTGGGTTTGTTAACCACTGACAACCACTAAAAAAGGGTTTTTACACCGTCTGTTACTGGGGGGTGGTACTTGAGAGTGCAGTTGAGTTTATTTCTATGGGTACAACACTGCTGATTTTGCCCCATAAATTGGGATGCGGGGCCGCGAAAACAGTCGGAAATATCTCCACTTCGTTCACTGGAACACCCTCAAGTAGGTGTCTTCATAGGTGGGTAGTGGGTTTTGTCCAGTTTGATAGCAGATACCGAAAAAAATATATATTTGTGTTTTGATTCATATACATGACAGTTGAAGCAAAATATGTATGTATATAAAGACACAGAAAATATGTGTATATATATATATATGTTCTTTTAGTTTTCTTATGTTTTGAAATTTGTAAATTTATTGATATGTATATGTGTATATGTTTATTTAAATAGATGTATTTGTTTTTAAATATTATATACATACACATGTAAGTATGCATATATATATATTTGCAATCTAGATCTCCAATCCCCAAAAGCAATTCTAGACCCCATGATCCCGTTTTTTGCATTTTAATATCATATACTCATATACTGGCTGGTTGTATATATTGTCTTCCCATATGTTCAGTCTCATATATCCTCTATGTCTCCATCTCGTTCCTTGTTCTTTCCCATGTCTCGGCGCTGCCGCAACGCGCAACGAGCAGGTGAATTTGCGGCAAACGCGTGTGCAACTGAGCTATTACGATGCCTTGGGCTGTGGGTATCTGCGAGAGAAGGTGACCGGAGCTGGGTGATGTCTTGATTGCTAGTTAGCTGGTTCTGTACTCACCAATACCATTGCCATTTATCAACTGTTGATGGTTAATATACCCATTGTATCCTTCATTGTTGTATTTCCACTGGTCGGTAAATCCCACAAAATGCAAATTTTGCCAAGTTCTGAACTCGAGAATTAGTTTCGTTTTCGTCATGTTTTTGGGTGTTACTAGCTGGCTAAATCCTGAAATATTAGCAGGGTAATATGATTCATTCTGATGTCACCCAATGGTTGGTAACCATATACGGGGGGTTTCCCCCAAAAATGGAAGTATATGGTATAATTGCCCTAATTTTAGTCGGAATGTTGATGAGATTTGCCATGATTTTCCGTCAACCCCACGCTTAAAATATCCATACAAAGTGGTACACCCATTAATAGTAAAACTCCAAGTTTTGGATTGCTAGTACCCACACATTTCTGGCAATATTGGGGATGGTTTATTGAATTTACCACATTAACATTTTATATCCAGCAGATGTTGACGGCGGCAACGAGTTGGATGCGAGAAAAACACATGACAATTTGAATCAAAGCAGTCAGTATACACTTACATATGTATACAATATATGCTAGAGAGGTATCTATACCTTATATATATATGTATATCTATACATTTTTGGGTATCTCCATATGTATACTATATACTATACAGTCAATATATAGAGGTTTCCTGAAATGGGGATACCCAAAAATGTATGGTTTATGATGGAAAAACCGATCTGTACATGGATGATTTAAGGGTACCCCCATTTCAGGAAATTTCAATATATGTACATGTATATATATATATATGACTTACAGATGTGTATATTCACAATATGTACCTACACAATATATACACTTGCATGTGTTTTTTGTTATTCAATGGGTATATCAGTGTTAAGGGATCCCTAAATTTGGAAAACCGCTGTTTGAGTGTTGTTCCCCAAAGCCAGCCGTCCAAATGTGAGAACACTACTTGGGGGTTTTCTGTTCCAGTTATTGCAGATATGTGACCATGCCGTAGGGCCCCCATATCCCAACTTATCCAGCTGAATTCACCATCTCCCCGGAAAGGTCACCCCAACTGCACCCCGGTCATGGCGGATGAAACCATGAAGCTGCCATCCATTTCCCCCAACAAAAAGTTGCAGCATTTCTTGCCTGACCTTGGCGCCGAGTCCTGGAACTTGTAGGGCTTGTATGGGGGCCCACATACCCTCTGGTAAACTAACATAGCTATTGAACATGACCATATATAGTGGATTTACCCATTGAAAATGGTGATTTTCCATAGTTATGTAAACGTTTACCAGAGGGTACATCATTTCCCACAGATTCCGAGATCTTCATGGATCTGGGGGCCAGGACATGGAGAACTTCATTTTTGAGATGATCCCTACCTTGTGAGGACGCCCAGTCAGTGGCGGATTCGCGGCGCCGTTTCTTACTGGGGAAGCCTCAAAATGGTCTGGTTTACTAGCAGAAAAGGGTAACATTCATGTGATTCACATAAAGGTCTGAGTGTTTTTTTTTGTGGATGATTTTTGTGTGTCTTTTGGCATCCGTGGTCAGGAGGTTCTGTGGTACATAGACAATGCCCCAAGAACTTCAGAAGTGATTGTGATTTGGCTGTGGATCAATACCTATAAATACCCTAGGGTAAACTAACACAGATGTGAAAAATCAACCATTTCCATTTTCTTTTTTAAACGGGGATATCATAGGTTTTCCATATCATGTAGCCTATAGATACCAGCCTTTTTCTGGGCATGAAGCTCCATACATGGTTTTGCACCGAGGATCTTTTCCCAGATTTTTCCAGTGAAGTATCACAAAATTGCACCACTTGCAATTTTGTAAGTTGCGAGGATGTTTGAACTTCACTTGTTGCTTCAAAACCGATCCAACATGCCCAGTCTTGTTGCTCAAATTAATTGGGGATCCGATAAAACCGTGTCAAAAGGAGGTATCCAATGACCATAGCCAAAGCCAATTTTTTCTCTTGGTATCTGGGGTGTTGGGAGAAACCCTGACTTGTGCTGGCTACCATCCCCGGTTGAAACGTTGCCTAACGCCCTCATCGTTGATGGGAAACATCCTCTTTTTTTCTTGTCGACCCCCATTTCTTTACTGTAGTAGCCAGCATATAGATTCAGACAAGTTTCGAGTTACTCTTCTATTTCTCGGAATTCAGAAAGGAATTGGAAAGTAGCTTTGCTATCATTTTTTTGGTTTCTATCCTTTAATAAGGGGTTCTTTTCCCTTCCACAAACACCCAAAATGTCTCTTTTTCCGCTCTTGCAGTTCTTTTTCCTTCCACAATCAACCAAAATGCCTGTGCGGGCCGGTTCGGACAGATCAAATTGTTAGCTTTGGGCTGGAGGAACGCATTTGACAGTGTGCATGTTGATAGTTTTCTTTACGCGCTTTGGTTTGCCGCAAGGTTTCATTCCGATGATGAGTGCGGTTATGCGAGACAGGCGTTTCTTTGTTACAGACTCTGGTGAAACCTCTCCATTGCAACCCAAACTTGGGAATTTCCCAAGGCTGCACCTTAAGTCACCTTACTCTTGTGATTCTTATGTCTGTTTTGATGCACCATGTGCCCTCAAGGGGAGCTTTCCGGAACAGCCAGAGCATAGAAACACAAAATTCCTTGCTGTATTTGCGCACAATGCTAATAGCAGATGGTAAACATGGAAATGAGTTGTCTAGACGCATTGGTATTGCCAAAGGTGATTTTGCAGCGCTCCAAAAAAATTGGAAATTT
>Ga0126342_10010974_pt1 | contig 16193 bp, 14 predicted proteins | sample Cyp1metagenome_FD_92528 | JGI IMG/M metagenome (GOLD analysis project Ga0126342, IMG submission 92528) | Coral microbial communities from Lord Howe Island, Old Settlement Bay, Australia - Cyphastrea 1 metagenome | ecosystem: Host-associated > Invertebrates > Cnidaria > Coral ... | reverse complement strand
GACACCAGTTTCGCAGAGTGCACGCACGCACGGGCTTCGCTGGCGCACGGCGCATGCAAGTTCTATAGATGAGAAAGGTCTTATATATATCTTTAAGGCAACTTCCGCCCCGCCTCGTGCGGGCACTACTGGTATCCAGCTTGAAGCTGTCGCATCAAAATAGCCAAGTTCAGGAATCCAACCAATTGTCAAACAATGTTAGACAAATGAACAGTTTTTCCATCCATTTCCATCAGCTGTGTGGCTTCCCAGCACAGGTGAAAGAGCCAGAGCCGCCCGAGGAGGTTCAGCTCCTGAAAAAAACATGTTGAGGTACTCGTCAAACATCGTCAAACTGCATGGACAGGACCCCTGCATATTTGCGTGGATGAAAGACATTGAAAGATATAAAGAGGTCGTCTTCTGGCAACCGCTCTGAGAAATGAATACATAGTGATCATAGCGGCTGCATTAGTGCAAGTTTGCGAAACAGTGGCTCGTTTACAGCTGAGGCGAATTCAGATTCTGTACCCCGCGAGTCTGAGAGGCAACCTGCACTGCTTTCCAACTGCTTCCAGTTTAGGCCAGTTTGGTGATGTTTAGGCTATTAGTAGGCTAGGGTGACATTTCATTCTGACCCATTACCTTCGGGATCCTTCGGGTGCTTAGCTTGAAAGTGTATGCTTCCATGGCCATCCCACCAGCCTCTCTTTTTTGCAGCCTGCGTTTTGGATCAATGGTCACATCAATTTCAGACTCCAAAACCGTATGTTTGTCCCGTTGTAACAAAGTTCAACTGGAAGAACTGGATAGGAGGGAACCGAAATCAGATCTCCATCCCCTGGAGTGCTCCTGAGGGCGCTGCCGTCGCGCTCTGCCAAAGGAAGCGGACGCGGGTGATGTCCTCAGAAAATCAGCAGAACGCCAAGCCGCGAAATCGTCGTGACACTAAATTCACTAAATGCTGAAAAGTCGAGCAATAAATGCAATAAATGTATATAATAAATGTAATAAATGTAAATGTAATAATAATCATCATTATTAGTGTCTAATACTATGTAGACCATGCACGTTTTGACATCTTCTGACAATTTGCTACTGTATCAACTCCATACATTGTTGCATTGTTCAATATTCAACGGTGAAGGGTCGCATGTTTTGTAGGCCAAGTCGGGCAGCTGTTCCTGGAGCCAGGACAAATCTAGGGTCAGAACTGGGTGCCACACCCACGACCTTCGCCTCCTGTGAAATGAAGTACCTTTGGCTACGCATATCAATTGTGTGATGGATCCGTTCCTGTTTCATCATATTCAGTAGTTATGTCAGCTAAGGCCAAGAAGGCTAGATTTTTCTGACTCATTCGGCTTTAGAGTAGGTCCACATACAAAGCCAAAGACGCTTTGCATGTCCAGAAATGGATTAGTCATCAAAGGAGTTGAAAACAGGTGATTTCTCCAAAATCAACGAAAGGTCCACTTCAGATTCTTGCAGTAAATCTCTGGAAGGACTGCTGCGAGGGTCTTGAGCTCAGAAGGTCCAGCTGGGACCTGGAGATTCAGTGTTCCTTGTCATCTCATGTGTATTATATGTGTCTTATTGACGTGTCATGATTTGTCTACATATTGTCTTTGTTCCTATTTGTCCTTTGATTCTTTCCTGAAAATGTGTCTTCAAAAATCCCTCATGTACCCGGTGTCAATGCTTCTCGAACAGATGAGGCAAACCGTTGAACCTGCAGCGTAGGACGTAGGAAAATGAACGACAGCAGATCTGCAGCCAAAGTGCCAAGGCCAGAGCAAGTAGCATATTAGAGATCAACATAGATCAATATAGATCAACACTCCTTGATCCAAAAATCTCAATTGTTTCTCAAATTTGTTGCATCTCCGCACAAATTTCTGGAGCAAAGTTTCCACACCTTTGGTCATGGCCTTGGCAGTTTCAGCTGCTTGGTAGAGCTAATGCCTTCTAGCGATTCCTGGAGCTGAGCCAGAAAAGTCGTCCGTTCTTCGCAGAAGATACATAGGCTTAGATAGGTCTGTTTTCCAGATTATTCATTTCTTGATATATGAATATTAATGAATATTATATGAATTGTGAGTTCAATAGAGTTTCATTACACTGCAAAATTTGGAAGTGACGAGCGTGGAAGCTATGTGCATTGCCGGCCAGACTCAAATTTAGTGCATACAAGATCATAGATAACGAGAGGGAGGCACAGGGACTTCAGCATACTATGTTTCCGAGCCAGATCTACGTGCCCTGATGACTTTTGAATGCAAAGTACAATTTTAGCGTCATTTGTTTTTATCTTTGGACCTTCAGGTAACAAGAAAAATCATTCCACAGCGTTGCATTTGGAAACACGTACAGCTGAATAGCCAGGCGTGTCCGCGCGGACAGTTGAGACGCCATGGTACTGTTTTCAAGTGATGATGAGCTTTCAGGTGAAAGGACAGACCCCACGGTGCCAAGGGGGGATCGCGCAACATTCTGATTACTTCTGTCGCTTCTCATGCCTGTATATTATTGGACGAAATTGCTATTTACGAACTCAGTATGAGCCATTCAGTTTCTCAACCATACTTCTTCTCGTTTTTCCTTGTCAGACTGGGGACAGATGGGACAGAATGCACAGCATTTCTGTGTAACATAATGCTCTTGCTATGCCTCTGTAAGATCCTCACCATGCTGGCAGCATCCAAGCTCTCATTGGTACACTTTCCTGTGAAATCCAGAAGCATCCAGAAGCATCCAGAAGCATTTCATGCCATGCAGGAAGCGCACAAAACGAAGAGCCAACACCATCAGCCTGAAAAATATGGCAATCAGAGGAGACCGGCCTGATAAATCCGTTCAGAAAATCTGTGAGTTCCTGCCCTTGTCATCCCATGTTATCCCTTGTTGTCCAGGATTACTATCAATCAATATTGCTGAAGAACTGCTGGAAAAACGGTCTCACAAATGCCCGAGTACCGCAGTACCTTCCTGCCTTGTACAAGTCGGCTCGCAGGATCTGATGAAGATGAGGCACCTGGTTTTGCAAGGCGTGTGGTCTCGTTTTTTGTCGGAATGGGTTGACGGTGGTTGAAGTGGGTAAAGCAGACAGGGCACAGTGCAGATGATCCTTCTGCATCCTTCTGCAATTTTTCCAGATCCCTCCACAAATCTGATGTTTCCAATGCAGCTCGCAGGCCAACGCTCGCTTTGTCCACTAAAAGCAAGAAGGGCACAAAGCGATTTGATGACATCTTGTCGGAGTTGTCAGAGACTTTCACGGCATTTATAGTCACGGTCACCCAGGAACTAGCCAAAGTAATTAAAGTAGTAAGCAGGAGGGTATTTTAGGGGTTCATACAAGGTCCCATTCTGAGCCCCGAGCTGCTTACTGCCCTGGTCAAACCACAGGGAGGGTTCCTGCTTACTGCGTGGCCCCTACTTTTTGTGGGGAAGAGGCTCGGTACAAGGCAGATTTTTTTCCCCCGCATCATCTTGAGATTAACTCTACTGTACCTCTGCTGTTGGTCTTGTCCAAAAATAGGGTGCCCCACCTCAAAATTTGCTGCTGAATGATCATTTTCCCTGTAAAAATTGCCATGTTGGGACACATATACCCCTATTTTCAGACACACCCACAATTTCCATAGATATATTCACCTCGCGTTCGCCATGCCATTTACTGGATCCGTACCTGCCAAAACGACAACAATACCTGGGCAATTTCCGCCCATCGTTGGGCACTCACTAGATTAGGCGCCACTTCCGACTTGTTTGCATCAGCAAGTTTCAGAGTTTGAGCCTGGAAGAAGCGAGCATAAACACTTCGGGACAACGGAGCTGTAGTAAGCAGATTCTGAAATTGTCTTTGGTGCATATGTTCATATATCTGCTTACTACAGGTGTTTATACTTAGGCCTTACTTAGGTCATTTCTTATTTGCCTGATTTTGGCCTCCGGCAGATGTAGTAAGCAGATCAGTCTCTACTTCCAAGGTGTCCCCGACTATAATATACTATAATATTTGATCTTGGTACCATCTAGTTTTGCGGGTTTACCATTGGTTTACCATTTGCAAGTGTCGACATTGCTTCGCATTACCGGTGTTTGCGTCGCGTTCTCCCGGATGTTGAAAGCACGTGAGGAAATCTGGGAAAGCCCAAGTCATCTTTAAATGGTTGGTGTAGCCTGTCTAATTTGACTCTGCATGACTCTGCTTTGTCCAATGTTGAGACTAGGCATGCTTTCAGAAAATCACGCAATAGACATGAAATCCCGACACGTTTCCACCAACCAGATACGCTGCAATCCCATGCAATCCCATCAGAGTTTGTCTTTGGATAAACTAATATTCTTCAGGTTTCCAGAGTCCAGCCCCTGGTGCAGCCAGGATTTGTCTAGCGATGAACAGCCTCTTAGTGTGTGGCAAAGGTCCAGAACCTTTGGCCCTGCACCTTGGCTTGATAAAGCGTCCATGACCGTCAAAAGGTGGGGTTGGAAGATAGTTGGGTCTGTTTGGCAGCTTGATGAGAAAAGTTTGCCGCCAAGAAGTTCCTGTTGGCCTGTTTTCATTCTAAACTGTTTGCGAAATCGAGACGCAAAATAATTAAGCACGATTCATCAAGGGAGCACGCAGTTGCAGCGCAACTCAGATTCCAACTCCAACCTTGGAAGTGGAAAGCCATGGTGGGCATGGGTCACTTGGCAAGAGTCAAAGTGCTTGAGACTGAATGAAAGCGACAGTGGAATTGCCTTGCCATGCCTTGCCAATATTTGCCATGGTACAGATGCCATGTGGCTGACATGAGCATCACTTGTGGCATGGTGTGTTGGCTCTGCTCCTGGCACCTTTGTCAGTAATTGCGTCCTGTCTGCCGAGGGTGCTTGACAAAGCTGGAATGGATGAGCTCAGGGCAATGTACCTTGGAGTCAGCTCGTCAAGTTTGGTTTGCATGACATTGACAATGCCCAAAGACTTGCATGCGCATCCTTGTACTCTTTGACGGTGTATATACTGACGTTGACATAGATTTGTGAAGGGAGACTTGTTGGTGCTGGGAGTGGCCGCAGTGTGGTTGGCATTGCTGAAGTGCATTTAAGTATATTGAAGTGCATTACTAGTGCATTGAAGTGCCACCCAGGAAGTCCTCGATCAGCGAAGTCCCTCTCTTCCAGAATTGCAGTCCAAAATTTGTGGAAGCCATCGCAGAGCAGGCCAATCCGAGTACCACTTTCAAACTCCCAGCGTGCACTGCAGAGAAATGCAGAGAAGAAATATTATGAAGGAATCAATGTCACAATTCACAATGCGTATTCTTGTGCTTCATATAATTTGTGTTGTATTATTTATTTATTGTTAATTGTAGTTGTGTATATTTCTATACGTATATTTCTTTAAATGTTTGCCGCCTGAGCTTTTGTTCGGAAGTCAGCCTGCAGGTGAGTCACAGACTTTTCACTCCAGGTGGGCTCAGAACTTGGAAGGAACTAACAAAAACAAGACTTGTTGAGTTGGAAACTGTCGAGGCTCAAACTCATGGCTTATCAGTAGCTGGTTTAGTCTCACCTAGCAGGTGCACAGCACGAGCTCAGATGGAGCTTTGCCCAGCCTCTCAGGCGTCGATATCATGACGGAGGGTGAATACGGAGATAGAACCTCAGCTGCACATGCGCCGTACAGCTGCACCAGGTAGCACAGTATCGCGCATCGTGTCACCAAATTCAAGTGAAACCCGGAAGGCCTCATGTTCTGTCAAATCTGTCAATGTAAGGTATGTACATCCTGCATCGTGGAGACGTCGAAGTGATCATCGGTGGAACAACTGTTTGCACCCTGTCAGACGGTGCAGTCTTTGGAGAAATAGCAGTGCCTTTGGCAGAAGTTGAAGCAACTGGTCGACAATTTGCAAAGGACAGGTTCTGCTTTAGGGTTGTGAAGAAATCGACACGATGTTCCGGAATGGAAAGTATTCCTCTCTGAGGCCCTGTGCAAGAATCCGTTGCTCGCACGTCGGACGGCCACTATCCGCGCGCTCACACTTTGTGACTGTCGAGTCACCTATAGAGACAGCTTGCTGAAGGTGGAAATGCTGGAGAAGTTGACATGCTGTCTTGTCGAAGAAGTGAATTATTTCTTGTAGCCTTACAAGTTCACAAGAATCGTGAACAGCACATAGCAGAATCGTTCTGGGCCGTATAGCGGTTCTACATCTACATATACATATACATACACATACATACACATACATACACATACATACACATACATACACATACATATACATACATACATACATACATACATACATACGTACGTACGTACATACATACATACATACATACATACATACGTTCATTCATTCGTTCATTCATTCCATACCATACCATACCATACCATTGCATTACATTACATTACATTAGATTAGATTACAATACATACATGCATATTCATATTATACATGGATATAGTGTGTTGTTCGTTGTATGTCAACCCTTATCAGGCTGTGGCTTGACCATCTCCCCTGCCAGGTCATGTCTCGCTTCAAGGCTCGAGAAGCTTGTGGGACAGTGAAGCAATTCTTGTGCAATGTTCAGAGGTGTCCCAAAGTTGAGAGGAAGATGGTGGAAGCATTTTCATGGATCCTCAATACATCTTCATAATTTACATGCCTAGACTATCCTAGACTGGTAGTCATGTTTGTAGAGTGAACATGTATCTCAACGATTCTGCAGTGTATGCCACATCGTTTACTGTTCACTTTTGATCCTTGGTACCCTTGGTACATGGCAGTCTCTGAGGCTGCACTGACTCATCTTAATGCCATCCCGAATCCGCTTGTTCGAATGCAATCATTGATTCAACGATTCAATGGATCAAAAAGGATCAAAAAGGCAGTTCCCAGATCCGTTTCCAGAGCCCAGACACCAACAGCCGAAATCAGATTCTTTCGAGGGTGATGAGGAGATCGTGGCCAGAAAGCTAGAGACCCGCATCGTTGAGCTTCGAAAGATGGGAAAGTTGCCCAATCAGAACCTGGGTGAAGTAACGGCAGCCATTGGTCCGGCAGGGTGATGTTTTTGTGTCTTGTGTTTCTCAGAAGTTGCTTGGCTGTATGGAACTGTTACAAGTTGATGGTTGGGAGGGCTCTGCTGTCGGGTTTCAGTTCCTTTCAGTGTCCAAAGAGTTTTGCCAAGTGGCTCCGAGGAAAGAATGGCGGCGCGCCCCTGTGAAGCAGCAGGTGGGCCAACCATGGCCAACCTGGATAGGTCATCAAGTCATCTAAAATTCTTGGGATATACAATTGTTTGATAATCGAATGTATCCCAACAGCCATTGATCGTATACCCATGTGTCTGTTTGCAATGTATCCAAACTATATTTCAGCTTCGATATTTCGCGGTGCACTTGACTTGTTCCAACAGCTTCACAGACGTCCTAAATTTTGAGGGGGCTCCCTGCCACCTTGAACTTCTTTTCACGATTCATTTGCACCATTCAAATGTGCGAAGTCAAAAAAATATCTTAAGGCCTGTTACTGTAGACACCCGCGATATAAGTCATGTGTTTTTGTGTAAAAAGAGCAAGAGGCTGGTTCTTTGGAAAATAGGCGCTTCTTGAAGGACACAAAGAGGTCTGAGTTTAAATTAAATCATAATATCATGATCATTTCGACTCCCCCCAACCCCCCGCACCCTAAGGTGTGGATTCATTCGGTTTGCATTCTCGAACAGCCTTTGAGGCGGCAGCAGTTTCCTCTCAAGATAGCATGTGCCTTAGATGTGCGTTATGGACAGAGGTTGGGCAGTTAGGCCAAAATAAAGTGGCGTCAAGCAGCTACGCCATTGAGCCGGTCTTTATGGTGAGACATGTCAACCCAGATGGAACAATATGAGGAACAATATTAAGATTAAGATGCACCTTTGCTTTGTGGGCAATGGACATCAGGGAAACTTGATGCACAACTCCGGATCGGAACAGAAATCCTTAACATTGTTGGCGATGCCGGTTCCGATTTGATTTTCGCCAACGGGACTAAACGGGACTTGTCACATTGGAGCGTGTACCTGAGGGGGCCTAGTCAGGGGGCCAAGGGCACACCCGAGGAAAGTGGTTGGTTTGCGCTTGACATTCCAGTTGAATACAAACCGCCCAAGTTGCGGACAGCAGAGAGGTGTAGCCATGCAGAGCTCGTTGCAGAGGCACTACTGTGGACTCGGATGGCTCGGATGTATGCCTTGCCGCCACCAAGCTTTCGGGACCTAGGCATTGGCATCACGTCTTCGCTGTGATCCAGATATAAAGCAGCGCAAAAAGGGGCTAAGCCTGGAATGTCCAGATATGTCCCAGCAATGCTCCTGGCAGCTCCAGACTTTAGAGATGGTCACATATGGTCACAAGAACCAAGGCGTGCAAAGCTGCATATGATCGTCACTTCCTGGCGTTTCTATCCACGGTTGAGGTGTACGTTCAGTCGCTTTCAGTTTTCTCACTGCATAGACTATAGCATATTATAGCCACACACACACACTTTGATTGTTGATATTATTTGGATTTCTTTGAGGTAAGATGGAATTTACCGAATAAACTGCTAAGCTTCAATCTTTCTGCAGTGCTGCAGGGGATCCACAAGCCACCAGGATCAGTTTCTCTTGTGACAGAACCCGGGTGGTGGTTCCTTCTTTTTTTTTCGTCAACCAGATAAATGGGATGATTGGACCATATTGGACCCCAAGTCAGCAGCGTTTTCCAATGATTTCCAGCTCTGCCTTGGGATGATGGCTGTCTCCATGCCTGCCCTGAAGGGTGGCCCACGGCCAAAGCCACGAACCCGACCAACGCTCCCATCCCTCGGCCACTTGGGCCACTTGGACTATTGGGACAGCCAAACACGACCCGAGTCCAAAAGATGCAAAAAAAAAGTGCCACCATCCGTGAATTTAACTGAAGCATATTGAATCTATTTGATCTATTCTCTACTGGAATCCTTGGGACAGTTTGGGACAACAGTTTCTACACTTCTACACATTTCGACCAATGATCAGGTGACGCAGGGGATAAGGAGAGTGCTCGAGCAGATGTCACACCTGCTTTGTGCCTGGTATGCATTGGAGCTGCCCCATGGGCACAAGTTTGCCTTCAAGATAAAGTCGTTCTGTTCGGCTGGATTTGGCACCCTCGTTCCAACATCTTCCAAGCACTTTGCAACACTAGTCCGGATGGTGATTTCCTCACTTTATTCACTTTGTTCTAATCGTTTATATAGTTTCCTATTGCTGCATGTTCATGAAACATGATGAAACATCATTACTTACACACTTAGACAACATGAAAAACTATGAAAAACTTGTGTTTTCCCAAAGGGTTTGAACCGGGGCTTCAATCACAAGTGAGGAAATCCAACACGATGTATGGCCCAGGCACATCATCGTTGACAATGAAGACCAGCGCCTTGGAAACAAACAGCCACTGGTGCTAAAGGGATCCCAATGGCTACAGATTTGGACGGAAATAGGCATTCTTCGATTCTTCGGATAGCCTGGAGGAATCCTTGAGATAGTGTACGTATGTGTACGTAGTTTCATATGTTGTGTTTGTTTTCAGCCTTGCAAACGTTGTAAGTACCGTTGACATGATTTGCATGATCGCTGCATCGTTTGAGTGCTGGATTGTTTGCCTTGACACTTGCTGAAACAAGGTTTATAATTAAAAAAGTACACTACCACTAGCATCACTGGCTACACATCTAGTTTCTTTAGCAATATCTGTAAACTTCACTCCACAAAGACCTGCTTGGGAGGGGGAACAGGGCCACAGGCCACAACCATGGACGCACCAACTGCTGCCCACATCTTCTTCTGCTTCCACGCCCCACATAAGTTCACACCCGAGCACGGGGCAATTGCTGCCTCCAACACTATTACTTTATCTTGCTCGATCTTGCTCGGTTTGCCAAGGCGTACTGCAAGTAACACGCCTGATGAGTCGAGGGGCAGAGGCAGGACAGCAAAGAATTTCTATGTCTTGTCGAGTTTTGGCCCGTCCATGGACAAAAAATCCTTTTCAACTCAGCTCCACTCAATAGAGAAACCCCTGGTCTCATGGCGGTCTTTTTAAGAAATCTACATGCTACTATACCTGGATCTACATGGAAGGTATTGCAAGATGGTCTACACAAAAATTGCGTTCAAAATGAGAAGATCCTGAGCCATGCCCCAAGCTGAACCTTTGCCAGGGGAAAAATTGCCCGTTTGGGCACTGGAGATGGCTTGTCGCAGGAGCAATGGGTCGTGGAATGCCGTGGAGTCATCGAGTAATTAGGATTAAAACATGGTGTCCTTTGATATACTTGTTGTAACAAAGGTGGTCCATTTTCCTAGTTGGTGCTTGATTGAGCACGCATGGTGATCCTGCTCGGCAAGACTTCTTTTCAGCTAGGCATGGGTAGCTTGATTTAACTTGGCCGCAGATTTGCCAGCTTCACGAGTTAACTGGTCCCAGCTGGAAAGTGGAAAAGCATGGAAAAGCCAGGGTTACAGTGTAATTTCACCGATATATTGGTTGCGAAATCCTTCGATGACCGTGAGCGACAAGAAACTATATGAAATATTATAAAATATTATAAAGTATGATGATGTATGATGACGTATGTGCGAAATTGAAGCATGGCATGGAGTGGACATGTAACAAACATTATATAACAAACAATGTTAACTTTATCGTTTATTTTGCACAAGCATTCTGCAGCTGAACAATTCGTTGGACAGACTGGACCAGAAACTTTTGAACACTTACTTGCGGCAAGGACGGATGGACTAGGCACGGCAGCCAAGCAAGTCTCTGTGTGTGTGTGTTGTCAGACCTGTTCCGAAGGGGACCGGTAAAGGGCCCGAGTGCGGGGTAGGAATTCCATTCACCATCATTCACCCTTTGTTCCTTTCAAGTGCCTCGTAATGCTCAACAAATGCTAGATCTGTAAAACTGGTGCTAAAAGCCATGCCACCACCTCTTCTCTTCCGAATGTCAAGGTCCAAGGCAAAAAAGGTCCTCCCCAAATATCTCCCCAAATGAAAATCACTGCCAAGGAGTAGCGTTTGACCGCTCCAAGATGGAAGCAGTGGAGGACGGTGGGCACTGGGAGGTCACCCAGGTACTTGATGATCTTGATGTAAGACTCGTAAGACATGTTGCCGTATGGGGTTGCCCTGAGTTTGTCTTCCGCACTAGCTGTGAGGAGCATGGCCACCGCCGACAGTCAGTACCAGGCTGGATGAGAACTGAAAGTGTGCGATGAGATAGGAAGAACTATGGGATGTTTCATGATGTTTCATGATGGTAGCTGGGACCTATCGCAAATAAACAGGCTTGGAACAGAACTCTGCTGAATGCTTGTTATACTGCCTGTGTTCTTGATTTAATGTGTTAAATTCGATCACAGATATTCATGAAGTGTTAAAGCCAGATCCTTCCATGATGAACTTCCATGTATTCCAAAGAAAAATGAAGATGTGAGCCATGGCATGGGTGGTATGTTCTTGCGGTGCAGGGATACCTGTGATGCATGCAACGGGCGGTCGCAAGAAGAAAGTTCGGGGTGGCTTGACAGCATTGGAATATATTGATATATATATATATATATCATATATATCATATATATATATTGATAATAACTTGGAATCATAGACTGGAGGGCCATGCTCTCTTTTTGCCGAGAGATCTGTGGAGATAGAGCCGCTTCCTTGGAGAAGTTCTCGACCATGTACAATGTACACCCTGTTTGTATATCCCATCCATGGATATCCATGGTGCATTTGTCGCATTGGTCGCATTGGTCGCATTTGTAATGCGTCACTGAGGCCCACGGGGCCACAGCTGCATCTCATCATTAGCCTCGATGAAGGTACGCTCTGGAAATATTTGCCAGGATCGTTCAGCAGTGTTTCACCAGCCAGAACTTGAATCAAGTTCAGGGTTCATTCTTGTTTATTGCAAAAACCAATCATTTCAACATCTATCGGCTCTTGAATTAGCTTTAGTAATACTCCGTGAGAATCCACGACCTCACCACGGAGGCAGACGCTCATGACAGAGAATGTGCTGAAAACGACGCTGTGCGAGAATATGGTTTACCATGGCTTACAATGGCTTACAATGGCTTACAATGGCTTACCTTCAGGTTTTGGATGGTTTTAGACAAAACTTCCGGCAGCGCTGTCCTGGGAACTGATTAATTGGTTGAACCACTGATGAGAAGCATATGCCTCAATTTCTGAGGATAACAATTACACGTTGACGCGTTGCTTTTGAAAGAGAAACCACCGATCAACAGGAGGTTAGAGCAGTTGACAGAGGGTCCCCGTATTACATACAGAGGCTACTCGTAGTAGAGAGAGATTTTTGTGTTTTGGGTCAAGAGCATTCAAGAGCGCACTCTCAACAACAACCCCAAATCTCAAATAAACTTTGTGCCTGAGAAGCTGTTTGAATGGCCACAGTCTGCCAGTGGTCTGAGCTGCATTTCAGGGGTGCTTGATGCATTGGTCACGCATCGTCAGTTTTCGCCTAAAAGAAAGGAACACTGTTGACGTAAATCTATTCGAGTGTAGGAGTGGACATTTCCTGTCGGCCATCTAGAACCTACAAATGTCACAGCATCTTCTGGTATCATTCGTGGCTGGTTCAATCCAATCAGCCATGCGATTTCACAATGCATGCCCAAAATGTGACACAAGCATACACAAGCAACGTTTCTTTCCGCCTTGAATTCCGAAATGAACCTTCAAGACATTTGAAACCCAAAGGCAGTTCGGTGATGTATGCGCTATCTGCACTGAGGGCTGCCATGCAGAGCCAGTGGTGCACCGTTAGCACCGCCACCTTTGCCAACACCTCCAGTGCCGCGTGTGTGGGGCGCGCGAACAGCTCGCAGTGCACCTCATCCTATATCATCGGTGCCAGTCTCAGCTGGTCTGGACTTCCAAGCTCCGCTCATGGTCACAACAGATCACAACACTGGCAACAGAATGCAACAGATATGGGAACAGATATGGCAAAGGTGTTTCACACATCATTTATTTCAACTTCCGACACTTGGAATATTCAGCAGGGCTGCATGAACCCCTCAAAGCCAGCAGGTCGAAATTGTCGAAATCAGCTGTTTTTCTAACATCATCCCTCGCACAGCCCAAAACAATCCAAAACACCCTCAAACAAAAACTCTGTTGATCTCTGTTGTATGTTCATGATGGTTCATATTGGTTCATGCATTTCCTATTAAGTCTTAGTCCAAAGATGTCCAAAGCACTGCCCGCGCCCAGATGCGTGGACCATCGCCCTTGCGCATACTACGGGACATTCGCAGCAGCCGTTGAGCTGCGAGGACGGGGGGAATCGGTCGAAGGTTGGCTGCGGAGCAACAGAGTTGCAAATGTTGCAATAGAGATCAATAGAGTTACCAATGTTACCATGACTTAACCACGGTGAGGACCTCGCCGAACACCGAAGTGACCTGCACAAGGTTGGACCCGTACCCAGAGATCCCACTGAAGTCAGACCTTCATCCTTTGACTTCATGAGCCTATCCATGCCTATCCTGACATCTTGAGTTTATGGGATTTCTTTATCCATGGTTTCTATGGCTATGGAGGCTTGGAATCTAAAGCTGCATCCTTTGTTCACCGAGGTGGTAACATGCCATTTCTTCCCCAGGGCGCTGTGAGGCTCACAGAACAGCTGCTCGAGCATGCCTGGAACTGGAATAGGAATTTCCTGGAATAATTCTCCCACGACAAAAACCAAATTGTGAGCTGCACCTTGGAAGTTGATGAAATTTGATGAAGCATGGAATTGAAAATTGAAAATATTTGAAAATACTCCATCTTGAAATATCTAGACTCTGCAAAATGTCAGCAAAGTGTGCCCTTGTCTACTCGCCCTTAAACCTTTACCTGGCAGCTTTGAATTTGGACAGCGGAATTCAATGTGCTTGGGTTTGGGCCTTTGGTTCTGCAGAAAGAAGCAAATACCAGGCCAAGTCTTCCCAGATTTCAAGAGGTGTAGCATTGAAACAGCAGAAGATGTGGAGAGGTAAAGAATTGTAGAGATTTGTATGGACCTGGGCAAAGAAACGGAAATCGCTTTTTGAGATTGCCAAGAGGATCAAGAGGTCATGGATCACAGTTGTGTTTCGAGCCCTCCATTGCACCTCAACCTGGCATGCGTTTTAATTTTGCTGGGTACCTTGCAGAGCTCGTCAACCAATCTGTTCATGTCATTTCATATCTATTCTATTCTGTATGAGAAGTGAAATATGGCAAATTCAAATATGGTAAGAAGCAAAAAATGCCAATTCGCAGCCGTACCCCTAAAGCGGTTGCTTTCACCAACCGAGTGCTTGAATTGATTTTGCGAGGACACTGCCGAAGGCAAGGTCTTGAATGGCGGTCTTGTCAGTGATGAAGACATGCAACATGAGCTTCGTCCGTACAGATGCTGACGCAGAGGTTTGCCCTTCCTCTTGTATTCGAGAAATCCTCATTTGCTTGCAACTGCTGGAAAGCTGTGGGTCTCATTTTGAATATGAGAATGCTGTTGAAGGGTCTCAACTTGGCTTCTGTGCAAGCTATCACACCTGCGCCCTCATTTTCCTCATGTTCTGCAGCGGTTGCAGGATATTTGACAAGATGAGAGAGTGTCATAGAATATCATAGAATATCATGATCGACAGAGCAGGTTACGGTTGCTGCTCAACCTACGTAGGCTACATGGTCTTTGGTCTTTAGTAGAGCTCCAAAGCTGAGCTTCATCATCTACTGTACGCCATACCACGATATCCCTGCAATTGACCCCATGAGTCTGTCTTTCACACTTGCCCTGCCAACTTCCGTAAAAAGTCAACTTTTTTGAGTATATAACTAGTTCTGTTTCTTCCCACATTGCATTCCTTCGTCAATGCAAAGGCCTGTGATCTGACCTCACGAGGTAATTTACACAGCACCGTACCTTTGAATAGATTCCCGCTTGCGACACCAGTTTTCCAGGATTCGATCTGTTTGCCTGGATGAATTGCTGGCAACGGATCTCATGCAAGTTGCTCTACTTCCATTTAAACCATCCTGGGTTGTACAAGCTTTGTTCAACCCCTTGTCATCCATTGACCACTAGCCATTAGCAACGCCAATGTTGCAGAGCGGAGACGTTGTTTTTGGCGTTGCTGACTATCGGGAATGGTGAGTGAGCTTGCTGGGGAGAGACCAGGGAACCACGTTCAGTCAGAAAGCTGAGGACTCATACACTTGTCCAAACAAGCAGCAATCTATGTGTTCCGGGTAAAGTTCCTTGTTTGTCATTCTAAGAAAATCCAAAACGTTTAATTATTAATATACGGGTATGTAATTGCATGTGGTAGGAGGAAGGGATCATGAAAGCAATGTCACAGTTTCAACTTAATGTAAAACCACAGTAGACATCTAGCTAGCCAATTGCCAACCTGTTGCGATTCCAGCTTAACCGCGCAATAAATACCGACAGTGAAAAACTATCAGTTGCAAACGGAGCTTTGGTCTCGACCCGGATCCAAGATTTCAGGAAGGGATTGGAGATATTTGGAGATCATTCAATGATGGGTTATTGATGTTGCCTAATGGCAGAGCTTTCGAGCCTTTCTGGGCAAGTCCATGCTCTCAGCCTCAACCAGGCTGGAAATAAGTATCACTTTGACCCTGAAAACGATGACGATGATTGTCTTCGATTGACATTGTGTAGCTGTTTCCACCACAAATGATTTGTGCCGCTTTAGCAGGGCAAAGGGTAGGCAGAGCAGGACTCACGGCCCAGCTCGTGAATTCAGGAATTGCATGGTTCCCCACGAGGCGTTTCTTATGAGCAGGGACTTCCCGACGATTTGGAGAACAAGCAGAACAAGCAGAACAAGAGGCATCTCGAAAGAAAGGGTCAAGAAGATCTCCATGTTGGGTGGTCCCAAAGCGTCCATGATCCCTAACTTTTTGTGGCATTGCGCTATCAAGAGTGAAGGAGTGCCAGTTACGTTGGGTTGATGCCAAAATGTGCAAGACAAACAGACTCGCCCAATGAGCGAAAAGAAAATGCAGCGTATGCTACAAGAAAGAGAGATGCAACCAAATGGTTGCAACATGTTGGGTCAACCGTAGGGGTTTGCCGAAGCAAACAAGGTTTCTGAGCTCGTGACCATTGGGTGGGG
>Ga0126342_10010973_pt1 | contig 16194 bp, 11 predicted proteins | sample Cyp1metagenome_FD_92528 | JGI IMG/M metagenome (GOLD analysis project Ga0126342, IMG submission 92528) | Coral microbial communities from Lord Howe Island, Old Settlement Bay, Australia - Cyphastrea 1 metagenome | ecosystem: Host-associated > Invertebrates > Cnidaria > Coral ... | reverse complement strand
GCTCAGAAACAAGCTTTGAATTCAGTTTGTTGGAAGAAGCCCGGATGAGCTCTCACAGCGACATGCTCCATGCCTTTCATTCACTCGCCAGCGTCTGCGTAGCAAACCATCGACATGGTCCAACGCCTTTGCCTTGGCTATCTTCATCCGGACCTGCAGGTGCAGTTGTGCCCGAGATGAACCGGGATTGACTACAGAAATGGAGCGCTGCAAAAGAATATGCATAGCAGCGAAAAGATCGCAATAAGCAAGTGATAATAATCATCGGCAAAGAATCATATCAAAAATCTTTTCGCATCTGGGCCATTCATCAGGGAAGGACATTTTGTCAAGAAATGCTTATCGTTTCGTTATCGTTTTCGTTATCGTTCCAAGAGGGAAACATTTTTGGGAAAATGGCATGAACCAAGGAAAGTTGGAAAGGAGACCTGTTGTCATCGTCACTGCTTGCACGAAAGCGCGAAAATACAAAACGCTCATCCGGAAGGCTTGAACAATGGCGAGACAAAAAGAGAATCCAAATCCAGCTAGTTACCAGTTACCACATAAAAATACCTGATTGGATACAACACCGTTTGCAATAATCAGAAATAAAGAAATTTACCAGGATCAAGAGTGTCAGCATACTTTTGCACATCTTCCGTTGTGTGACAACTGAGAGCCTAGATGATCTAGATGCGTCTAGAACAGGTATCCACCATCATGTCATGTACACCACTCATTCACTCCCCACAATGCTTTCACATATGATATGATTCCCACATTTGGGACTTCACTATATCGTTTCACATATCAAGATGCATATTTTTCATTGAAGGTGTATAGTTTAGCGGCGAATGATACGAATGGACTGACTCAATCTGGTACGGCTTCAGCTGGGGGATGCATTTTCAGGATCTCTTTCCCCAAAAAAATTAGGTTCCCCGCTGTGGTAATTTGCGCATCAGCGCAGAATCTTCCAAATGCACCGTTTCGATACAACATGTCCGCAACATCGGCTCCACTTGGGGTCAACTTCGGCTATCAAGGCCCCAACTACGGGAAATTTCGACCCACTTAACTCCAACTTCAGCCCAACTTGGCTCCAAGATGGCGCAACTTGGCCCCAACTTGGACTCATTTGGGACTTCGGCCCAAGTTGAGGTCCATCACGCTTCAAAATGGGGGACGTAGCCGGCCCAATCCGAAATCCTCTTAAACGCCCGTTTTCACTGGTATTTTCCACTTTGTTTGAAGCAACGTTCCCCATGTTGTGTCTCTGTTGGGCCCAACTTGGTGTGAAACTGTTGCCAAAGGTGCCAAATTGCGGTATGTTAGAACTGACTTGGGCTTCCATGTGCATCACATGGCTTCAATTTGGAAGCCATCTGGATCACTTTTGGGCCGAGCTTCAGCCCAACATTGGCGCCAACTTGGGCTCTAGTTGGGCCCAAGATAGCGCAACTTGGGACCAAGACTCAACGCGACATGTTGCATTCGTACCACCATTTCCAACAACTTTTGGCTTTGATGGGGGGTTCGTGCAAGGCCCACATTGGGCCTGTCTTGGGCCCAACTTCGGCGCCAGATGCCCTGCCTGCACACTGGCCCGTTCGGCGCAAGTTACGCCCAAGTTGGCCGCAAGTGGCTCCTGTTCCGCCCAACTTAAGGCCAAGGACGGCCAAGTTTGACCCCAGTCGGCTTTTGGTTGGGCCAAGTAGGCCCGCTTCTTTCCTCTCTCTGTCCTATTCCCTGGGTGCGGTTCTCGTCGCGAAGCGACTTGAATATATATCTAAATCACTCTAAATCTGCAATCCAAAGTGATATCAAGGCAAGGATGTGGCTGAGAGCTGCACCTCTACATCAGATTGGCCTTGATCAGCGGCAAAGTCTGCCAATCGTGGGGCAAATTTGTCCCTCAACCATCCGCAAGCTACGAAAATCTGGCGAATGTGGGGGACTCATCTAACAATAAGTTTAACATACCAACTTTCTTGGACCTGTTTCGTTTAAATCATGTTTGACCCCTCAAAAATGCATACAAAACGACAGCCAGTGAATGTCACCCAGTTGCGCCCAAAATCCGAGCTGGTCACTCCAGGGCTCGGATGAGGCCTGTCGTGAAGATTGGATGAGGATGAAGGTATAGGCTTTTGGCCATGACCTAAACATATCCATATAGTACAGTATATGGGGGGTTCCATAAATGGGGTGCCCCAATAGCTGGATATTTATGATGGAACATACGAAAATAACATGGATGATTTGGGGTACCCCCATTTCAGGAAACCTCCATATATCAAGGCATTGTAGGTTAGCAATGGTTTTCATACGATATTGTAGGATATCAATAAACACATCTTATGATATTGTGTAGGATATCCGATTATAGGTTATTAAAGATTATCAATGTCGATGGTTCTCATAATTTACCATTTAAAATTAACAATTGCATAAACTTGTCAGAAAATGGTGGCAAAGTCGAAACTATCCCGAAACTTCTTAGCTTTATGTTCTATCGACTATGTAGTGATGATCTTTAACAGGCTGATCTGAATTTTGCCTGCAAGCAAACTTTTTCTTTCCAAAGGCGTGGCCACAGCAGCAGATTCTTGCACATAGTAGACTCATACAAGATCAGTATTGTGATGTTCCAACTCTGCCGGCCTGCTCAGGAATTTTACACGCAGCAGGCTTGGCCGCCCAGCCTTGTCACACATCGCCTGTTCTCACATGACAGAGTTGCTGTTCTACGGTGCCTTGTAGCTACAGCATCCTACGGCTTGCTACGGCCAAGTCTGTGCAGTGCAGTGCAGTGCTGTACAAAATTCCTGCAGGCTTTTCACGTGCGAGGTGATGCTGTTGCTCAAAGTGGGTTGGAGCAATCTGCACAAAGGATTTCATTCTACTTTAAGTTTCCCTTAAGGAGAAGTTTCACAGAGTCCGATTTGAGGATCGTTTGCGATTCTTCTAAAATCACCGACACTGCTGCCAAAATAAGCATGTCTGAAACGCTTCAGGCATCACCATTTCACAGGCCTTGAAAAAAACTGGCAGTGACTTTGTGTTCTGCCCTAATTTGCATAAATTGGTCATGCGGATAAAAGGCAGTAACTGTATAAGTCCAAGGTTAGTTGCTACATCAGCACTGGAGAGTTCCTGGTCCAGGCCAGTCTCGTGACTCTCGCTGCTACGACTCCCGGTTTTCTGCATCACAGGGAATCAGTTGTTTTCGAACATCGAAACATCCTGGATGGAGCTGAATGGCACCGACACTCAATCTCTCGATATCTTGGAATGAGATCTTCATGCAGAAAACCAAAATCACTTCAAATCCTGTGTATTTGTCAATTTGACCTTTGAGGAACCACCTTAATGCTTCGGGTGGTTTCCGTGAACGTCGCAAAGCTGTGAATCTGAGCTGATTTTCCGGCTCCTAGTCAAAGGAGTCCCCCACCACCCCTTGGGCCATAGTGAGGGTTCATGCACGTTGCAGTGGAAGCAAAAGTCATTTAAGAATATCTCAGATCTAAAAAAATCAATGCATTTCATGGGACAGTTGGACGATTTTAAATCAAATGTGTAATGGTCAGTTCGGCATCAGCCACTGCCCTGGTTCCTACCGCTGGTTTCACTGCGCCATCATGGCTGTGACCCTTGGGCAGGTCCTGCAAAATGCATCAAAATGCTGGGTCCACCTTCCATCATGGGGACGTGATTCTTCTCACTATGCCTGAAGCTTTTCTATGGTGAAGATTTTGTTTGCAGCGAGTCACGATTCTCATTTATTCGATACCATTTTGTTCACAAAAAGCGAATAGTTGAATAGTGGATAATCGTGCCATGGATATATTGGATATGCATGAATGCTGAGTTTTACCTTTTAAATCCTTAAAAAAATACGTTCTGTATCTGAGACATGCTAAACCCTGGGTTTCATCATGTTGTTCTCTGTGTATCACTCCACAACAAACGTCGGATCATGTCGGTCAAGGCTGCTTGATGAAGGCATCCCAGCAAACCTCGATTGCTGGGGCACTCCTCAGAAGAAAAAACGGGGCGAAACGGCAGAACTGATGTGAGTTTCAAAGGCCATTCCATAGCGATATAGAGATCATTCGAATCCATATATCTATCCGTTGAGTATGTCTATGTGTATATATATATATATATCTATAAATATATTTGTATATACAAAATATTACAAAATATATACACAATTTGCAGGATACTTATCCATGCTATCCAATCTCCGCTGCTGGCGTCCCCCCGCCAGCCAAGGTGCTGAGCGCGCAGTCGTGGACTCCTGGGGGAAAAAACAATTCCAAGGGATTCTCTGGCTATGTTCCAAAACAAATGGCCGTGAAGGGAAAGGGTAAATCCAATTTGATGAAATTTTGGTATACGGCAGACCCAATTTCAGAGACACACATGAGAATCAGGTCAAGTCTAAGAAAAAGCTGCCATTCAGAATATGTCAAAAGTACATAGAAGGCACGCGTCCTGGAAGCAAGAGTCCTTCTGCTTTGCCACCTTTTCTCTTGGCATCTCTCCTGAAATCGGCTTTCAGAGCTTTGTATGTTTAGATAATCTGCCTATGGGGATCCAATGCGAAGATTGCAAACTTTACATGATATGCTACCCTCTCCATACCGTTCAACCTTTCTCAGCGAGGACCAGCATTGCTTTGTGTATGCGGGGAAATGGTCTGAGCCTCGATGCTTGGGAAGCTGTATATACTATATATATATATAAATGAAATGATATAAACTATAAACGTATATATACAATATAGCATCACATACAACTTTGTCACACACAACTTTGTTTTACTTCTTGATCCTCCACCACCTCCTTTCTCTTTCCTTCCTTCCCCGTCCCTGCTACCACATTTCTTGCTCATTATTGGAAGAAGTTGACTTGTGGGGTTATCCGGTCCTTCACTTCAATATTGTTATTATTACAACTATATATATATGCGTAATATCCATTCACAAGCCGCTCTTTCAGTCGTTGCTCACTAAAACAAACACAACAAAACTGAAGACGCTCACGCGGACCATTCTGCAACGGCCCAACTGCCGCCACGTCACCGGTTGCAGTCGCACATTGAGGCAGCCCAACACGCTCAGAAGGGAGCGCAGGCCTTGGCGTTCGCGCCCATTGACAAGGGGATGGCTACAACAGTTGTGCATAGAGTTGTGCCAATATCAGAGGATATCAGAGCCTTTTATTATCGGATGCAAATGCTTCTTTCACGGTGTTCTCAATGGTTCTTAATGGGATATAGTTTTACCCAAAAGATGACATTGGGTGCCTTTGAAAATGGGGGTGTGCCTCAATTTCTGGCGTTTTTTTAATTAGAAAATGATGATCAACAAGAGGATTTGGTGTATGCCCCATATTGAATCAAAACTATCAAAATGAGTCAGGGGTATGGCAAAAGTCTGGCAACCAAGCACGTGTCAGTGCTCTTCTGCTTGCAGAAGGCTTGCAATAGGAGTCTACAGCATCGTAGTCAAGCTCCTGCAATTCACCCTTGATTGTCCCCACTCAACTGGATCCAGAGCCAAAGAATTCAAACAGATCAAGACACCAGTGTGTAATTCAGCGTGAGCGGCAGTAATCAATCCCTGTGTATAGGGCACATGTCTACACCAAACCGAAGTTCAAAGCTGGAGAAATCTGAGCCATTAGAAATACGCCGTTTTCCCATCTCATTAAACCAGTTGGTTGATAGGTTTCCCTACCGTAGGTTACAACAAGCCACAATGCTCCAGGTATAGTATAAGATAATATAATATCCAATAATATTCAAAAATAGTCCTACTAGTATCATAATATCATAGCCTATAATTAATTAGTTCATATATAATTTCCCTCCACACCCGTTGGCACCCGCATCGGGACCCGGCCTGTACTTTTTCAATACAGTTCACCGTCACTTGGGCACTGAAGTGCACCCGCCTAGCATCGTTCAATGGACCCAAGTTGTAGATGGTATACGAGTACCATCCGGTTTCATCAAACATGGCAAGCTGGAAAATCCCTTATAAATGATTATAAATGAATGTTTATAGTGAAAATCAATTAAACATGGTGGGTTTTCCACTGCGATGTTTGATTACCAGAGAGTAGTTTGGGAGCAACATCAACCATCATCAACCCATGTTTCATTTGCAGTTTCTCTGTGAGAATGCTGAGGATCTAGAACAATCGGAAGTTTTTTGTCTGGTTCACTGAGTTGACTGCAGTGCAAAACATGTTGTTGACTTCGGTCGGGTGTCTTTCTCCCTACTTGTCTACGGGCATGCCAGACAGTAGAAATCAAAGATAATCAAAGACGTCTAGTTGCGAAAATTCCAAGCCACTAGGAGCATGACAAGAAAGAATCCAAAAATACTCTCAATTTTTTTTAAAGATGGTTAAAGTTATATATACATATATTATATATATATATATCAGCGCTGGAGTTCGCTAGTTTCCATCCAAACGAATTAAACAAATCATCGCTTACCAGCAGAGATAAGTCTGGGCATCCAGATCATCTAGAAACAGTCCCTGCCTCCGAGTTGTGTCGTCATCGAGCAGGCAACATTGGTCCTGTGGAGTTCTGTACCATGAAAAGGCAAATTGCACCTCTTCAATTACCTTCAAACATCTTTGCCCAACAGATCACTAATAATCACCCAAAAAAATCGCTGCACTCAGAAAAATCCGAAAAATGACGGATCATCGCTATCGCTCATCGCTATCGCCTTGAGGATGCTGGCAGGTAATGTCTTGGCCTTTCTGCCAGCTCGGGGCGCATTGCACATGGCGAGCCTCAGCGAAATCGCTGTGGAGATGGGTCTAAGATGGCCATTCCGCCGGCCACCAGCTGTGTTTGGCTGAAACTGGTCGGGGCAAAGAAAGACAAGAGCTGGTTGCTATAAAACCAGGTTTGTGTAGAAGCTGGTTTGTGTAAAAGCTGGTTGGTGTAAGCGCAGGTTAGTGTAAGAAATGATGTGATGCGTGCAAACGTGAGTTTGTGTAAAGGTTGGTTTGTGTAAAAGCTAGTTTGTGCAAAAGTTTTTTTTGCAAAAAGTGGTTGTTGTAAAAGAGTGTTTGTGTAAAAGCTGGTAAACACTGTGAAGATGAAGATGAAAATGAAGATGATGAGGACGACGCCCTGGACGATGAAAATGTAAAGAGAGTTTATGAGATGACACTGTATTGAGCCACATTATATTAGTTGGTATAGTTCCAAGCGGCATGGCTGTGAGAGTGCATGCGGAGGAGGCCGTGGGCACAGAGGAAAAGCAGGAGCTGCAGGTGCTCATGGAAAGTGTTGGGCGCAAAAGCGGCATGAACGTACTTCTGCCTGGAACGGGCAGTAAACCGTGGAGAAAACGTGGAAAAATGCATAAAAATGCTGCATCCCAGGGGGCGAGCCGGAGCAACGAAAGAGAAAACGGAGATAGGATGATGAAGGAGGATGAAGGAAGAGAACAGAAGAGGATGATGATGATGATGATGAGGAGGATGAGGATGATATGAGGATGATGACCTTGCCAATGAGGATGTAAATAAGGTCAAATCGAGTGTGCTTGACAGACCATACTAGACTGAGACTAGACTATACGAGGCTAGACGAGCCACGAGTATACTGACTTAGTGTATATTTGCCCCGGGGGGTGCGGCAGCGAAACTAAAAATCTGTTGAAGGAGCAATCTATAGGTGAAGCTAAAGCTATCACCAGGTTTGTAACAAGAACATCCACAAAACATGCCGGCGGCTGGCGGATTAATGATAGCAACCACTAAAATATACTAAGATCGTGGTGAATTACTTTTCAGCATCTTTCTGGGGGTTACCTAAAATTCCAACGATGACCCAAATCTGTGTGATTTCTGGCCCTGGCTGAGGAAGCAACTTGTCTCGACCGAGGAGAAGCTGCACATTTTGGGCCCAAATTTGCCCAACGTGGACATTTCTTGATGACAAACGCATGTTTTGATCTACATATCGAGGTCCTGTGGAGACTCTGATGACTCTGCCTCCCAAAAAGAAACTATATAAACTATGCAATTGTAGGAAACCATTGGGAAGGGTCTGTAACTTGTGGAGGAAGCATGCCACTGAGACTGCTGTATCATGTCGAATCACTGTAAAGCAAGGTGACCATTGGGACCATTGGTTTCTGATCACTCGAAATGGGCCAATGAAGCGCAGAGCCTGAAGGAACCAAAGAAGCAAGAAACTCGCATGGCATCTCATGGGGAGTGCCACTTTCGATCATGCACGCTTGCCCCCTGATAGTTCATGATAGTTCTGACTTAGGATGCAAGGATATTTCTTTCCTTAGCTTGGAGCCTCTTTTGTGGTTCCTTGTTCCACCCACCATGTTGCTCTTTCGTTTCGTTTTGTGTGCCTACTGTTCTGAAGAGCTTTCAGACAACACGAGACAACCGTTTTCAGCAGAAGAAACACTTTGAAATCTTGGTTGGCTCACTTTGGTTGGTTTGCCTGACTCAAAAGCTGCGACCAATGATCATCAATGTATGCAAGACTGCACATGAATGAAGTCAAAGCGTTTGCGAGAAAATCCATTTCGTCTTCATCTCAGATCAGAAATCCGTTCTTATTTGGCATGATATTTGGCACGAGGTCAGTCAGTTGTTCACACAAGCTGGGTGTGCGGAAAACTCCAAACCACTCTATGACGCGTTTTCCAAAATGGAGGATGAACATGGGGGAGCAATCCGCCTCTACCTAGTTTCCTACGTCCTATGTGACCTTTATCTTGGAAATGTACAGTAATGTGAAATCAATGATTGAGGGGATAATTTGGTCCAGAACCACGGAACAACCATGGAAATACAGCAACTAGGTTGACAGGGCATGAACAGATCAATCAATGGAAGATGGTACTGTATGATTTAAACACCACTGAGGGCAGGATTTAACGATGGAAGATGGGCACACTATACAGCTACCATGAATTATATCATATATTATACACATGAATCATAATGTGTAAAACAAACAAGAACCCAAGCACCACATTAGCACCAAAACAATACACCCCATAGCGATGGGAAACCATACATGAGTCATCATGAGTCCACCGAAAACATGAAGTGATGGAGAAGACAAGACCAAGGAATCATGAAACTGGCCATGGTGTAGTCCATATAGCAGACCCCAGTTCATGAGGAAATCCCCAATCCACAACTACTCAGGTGGAATTTGCTCCTCTGAAAGCTTCGCTATTCATATTCACTACTCATTATTCAAGGTTGTTTTCCTGTCGAAGTCCCGAACAGGGCTCGATCATTGATCCTTTTTGCCGTAGTCCGGTCGTGTTCGTGCGCCAGGAAACCATGAAGTTCAGACCTCTCGCTTGGTGGGGTGAATCAGAAAGTAGAAAATGGCGGTCCTGAAAAAGCAGTCTTTTCACATCGGAACCAACTATCAATTATATAGATTAAAAGATTAAACTGTATTAATTAATAGATATTAAATATCAATTGAACCAAATATCAATCTTTTAATATCCTATTCCTCAGCCAGGTCAATTAGATTAAACTGTATTGTCGAAAAGGGATGAAAAGGGCCTAACCCGTCAAAACACAATTTGGAGAAACACCGGTCAAGAAAAAAATCTGTGGAAACCAATTCTACCCAAGGATAGCTAATACGAGTAGGAACCAACAAGTGTCGCCAACTATTATAATTCTCACTGGGAATTGTGCACTGTATATTATCTATATGTATGTTGAAGTTCGTCATGGTATCTATATGCGTTCAAAGATTTGAAAAATTGAAAACATGCACAGGCCAAATTCGTTGGCGCTTCAAGCGGAAAAAAAAACTGTATCTTTGCAATTCTTCGCGTGGAATTGTGAAAAAGCTGCAATCCAGCAGTGACCATTTGTGATAAAAATCTGGGTATTACTCAAGAGAACATCGGTTAAATATTGATTATATTATTGCTATGTATATATATATGCCAAATCAACAAAATACTATATTATACATATTACTATATTACTATATTATAGTAGCTAGGATACTATATTATATAAATATTACTTTATTACTAAATATCATATATATATAATATATATACATAATTATACATATATCATATCCAGCAGATCGGCACTGCGCCCCGAAACGCCGCAATAACGCCTACTTCGGCGTCATTCGTTCGTGCCTGATATGTGTGGACAGTGCAGGCGACGACTTTGGTCCTTTTTAGTATGAAACCATCCACCACAGGAAGAATATGGGAAAATGCATCAGCATATTATTACTACTATTATTGTTATTTCTACTATTATTACTGATATTATAAACTATAATATAATATATATATATATATATATATATAATATATACATATAATCATATGATAGTGATATATGAATATATATGAGATATTGTGAGATATGTATATCCAAATGGTGTCAGCGCCTGTCACCATTTTTAGAAGATCATGTCAAACCTTGACGGCGAGGTGGTTTGGCAAGCTGCAAGCTAGTCCAAAATCGTCTAAATCTGTCCCCAAAAGACGGACAGAAATTGAATAGGTCAGTTGCTTACTTTGCAATCTTTCTGGTGAGCCTCTCCCCTTTGCTGCAAGGCGCCGAAATCTTTTTCTCCGTGCAGCAAGTTCGCTGGGTCTGATTCATCAGGATCTCAGTCTCCGCCTTAAAAGAAAAAACAGACTGGCGACTCCAAAGGCGCCGATGGCCACTGCCGCGCTAAGCCCAAGCATCCGCTGTTGGAGTCCCATGGTGCCTTGGGAGCCTCTGGATCGGGGCTTGCTGGCGGGTCTCAAGACGGGAGCGGCTGCACTCAACTGCCGACTCCCGAGGCGGGCGCCTGGCCTCCACTCAGGGGTTGGGAGGAGGTCGAAGCTAGATGAGGTGCCAATGTCCGTGCTCAATGCATACCTGGATCATGGAAGATGCACCCGGAGCACCATGGAAGATAAGAAACATCAGTGGAATATGTTCTACAAGTGATTGAGGCAACTTGTATACTGATCAACAACATATGTTCTGTAAGATTCTGTAAGTGTTTAACATCTTTTCTATATATTTTCTATATCTGTCATCTATTTTTGCTATCAAGATACTCTGACAACTCTGTGATGATTCTGTCCCTGATGAAATCGGACATCATCTGAAGCTCCGCAAAGTGGTCATCGGGGACTTGCTCTTCGCCGAGCTCCGAGACATCCGCCTGGATCCCGATGAGGTACCACAGATCTTCCCCGGTTTTCTTGTTTCCTGGAGACATGGCTGTGGAATGCTGTGGATGTTGCAGAAACCACAAAAACATACAAAAACCAGAAAAGAAACCCATTCGGGGGGCACACACACACACACACTTTGGGCAAATCAACAGTATCTGTTTTCCAACGGACATGAAAGAAACAAAAAGGTTTCTGCTTCATGTGAGAGCTCTTGCAACTGTCAGACCGCGCACATCCAGCAAATTCAGGAAGAGCTCACCAGATCTCTTTCGGTTCGGAAGGATCGCAGTGAAAGGTGCTCCGGTGGCACTGGCTTCGCGCAGGTGCACCAGGTCCTACAAGCGACCGGACGCCCCAAAATGGGGGCGCACTCACGTCTCATTACAGTAAAAGATCAGTAAAAGCACTGAGTCTCATCATTTTTATTCATTTTCTTCTACTCATGTCTCCCGACTCCCTCCCTTGTCTCAACTTATCTCTCAACTGTTTTGGTTGCCCGCTTCATCCTGTGGATTCATGTCCACTCCTTGGTTTAGGAATCGGCAGTTGACACCAAGGATCTCGTGGCGGCTAAAGCCGGTCATCGTCTCGAACTCCTCTGACACAGCGATCAGCGGAGAATCCTCACTTTGAGGATTGGCCACAGTGACGCAGAACTTGCACTCCTCCGAGGGAAAAACGGATGTATCAGGTATCCAAATCATGGTCACAAGAGATGTAACACACATAATAACAGATATGGTGGTTTCCTAAAATGGGGGTACCTCCAAATTATCCATCTTAATAGGATTTCCATTATAAACCATCCATTTTGGGGCACCCCCATTTAATTTATGGAAACCCCACTGTAGAAATACATAGCTGGGTCAAAATGGCAGCTTTTGAGTTTTTTGTGATATTGAATAAAAACCAGGGACTATCAAAATGTGGTGCATTCTTTCTTGTTCTGCAGTCTTGGGCGATTCTATTTGAAGATATTTGAAGAGTTATATATATATAAGTTATAGTGATTATATATCTTCTCAGCATGTCTTATCTTCTCTCCAAGTTACAATTTGATCTGTCAAAAAAACATGACTTCCACGCATGGCCTGCACAGCAGATTTGAAGGCCTGGGTAACAACTGCTTCACTCACTGCCTGCCCCACCGCGGCATCCATGTGCACATCTGCCTGTTGGCTCGTGATCCTGTCGAACGCCGGGCGGACAGCCATTTTTTTTGGCCTTTGGGGTTGCCCTCCGAGGATTGAGGGTCAATTTCCCTCCAGTTCCCTGCAAGCCGAAGCGGCTGCAAAGTCGTATCTCGATGCTGGTTTTTCAAAGCAGCACTCTGCACAGTCAACATGTTCCAGCTATACAGTCATCTTGGAAGATGTCATGTATGGAAACGTTTCCAGAATGCCAGGAGTTCTGCAAACACAAAACATCAAAACGATATGCCGGACGTTTCAAGACAGCCATGGCATTCAAGATCATCCCACAAACCGTCGGTATCCGGTGTCGGCGTCCCAGCCTTCCTGTGTCGGTGTCTCGCTTCGCCATCAGATGAAAAAGCTCAGATCAGCCTATGTGCTCTATGACCTGAAGAAGCATCTTGCTTCCAGAATGTGTGAAAACCATAAACCAGAATATTCAACAGCTTCTTGATGCCTTGCATTGCCTTGCACGCGATCCTGAAAATGTCTGAACGCTGATGAAAACCAAGATCAGAAATTGATTAAAACATATGAAACCACGTTGAAACATGTTAAAACACATGTTAAACACATGTTAAAAAAAAACAAAAAAACATGTTAACAACATGTTAACACCTATTCGAATTATATATTGATTATTGAAACATCTTAAATGTTGGTGTCATGATGTGTAATCAGATGATATCTTGCTGTGACCTGTCGCTGCAGTCAAGAGATGGCCAGTTGGGCAACAATACCAGTCAAACAGGGAGATATATTTGCCAACGATGAAGATTAGGATTTTATATTTTAGACTTACTGATGCTTAGTAGGGAATGGGGGAATGATCAAAAAGTACTATTAACATCTATTAACAATCATCCCATTTCATCCCATTCCGCCATTCCCTAAGCACCAGCAAGTAGAGAGCCCTTTGGAGAATTCAATATGAACTAATGAGAATTGAACGACTCAAGTATCAAACTCGAAGGACCGATTGGTAATGGATGGTAATGGATGGTAGTGGCTGGTAATAGATGGTAAAGGGAGCTACTTCACATGTTCGACACATTTCACCCTTCAGTGTGCAACATTTGTCTGGCATGGCGACCGCACAAACTCGAGTATTCACACACTGGATTTACCGCCTTATTGCGACAATATATATATATGGGAGAATCGGTTTGCTGATTTGGGTGCTTCGAGATGCTGTAAGAAACCTTTTTAGAAGCTGTACGTTCTGCACTTGGCCGCGTAGATTGAGTTCTTCCTCGTGAACTTCGAACGTTCAGCTGGGGCCATTCCTCGTCTCCTTTTCCCATGGCTACGCTGAGCTACGGCCCAGCTACGCTTTGAGCGCAGCCGGGAAACTGCAGCCATGAGCTGTCCGGGAGTGAGGATGAGGGTGCTTTCAGGAATCGGGCGGACTTTGTTTTCAATGCTTTCACGTTGGAACCAACAGTGTTTTACTTTCCAAAATCCTAAATCCTGAAATTAATTTCGAAATTGCTTGCCTTCATTTGCCTTCCCTTTGAAAGATCCTTCACCTCAAGTTGCCTCTGGCAAATTTGTTGTATATTTTTTGGACCACACAATCGTTTGCAAACGAGATTTACAATGAAGATGCCTCAGACCTCCTCCTCAAACATTGCCGATGCTACATTGCTTGTGGCAGTCCTTCTTGGGAAATGGTCCAGCCTTTGCACATTGGGGCTGAGAACAGGACACAGGAGACGAGAACAGCTCGCTGAAGACACTGGGACAAAACAACTTGAGGCCAGCTTGGACCCCCTACCAGCCCCATAGCCCCGGACTAATTCTGCAGAATACTCAGAAATGTCAATGTCAAATAGCCATCAATCTTTATGCTACTGTAATTGGTAGCTTCAATGACTCCATATGGTTCCAACAGAGTCGACAGATCGCCAAATCTGTGGCAAGTTTCTGACTTTGGCCTGCAGGCCCCCTCGGACTTCTCGTAAGCTGTCTCCGATGTCTGGCGTGCCAGTTTTTGGAGGCAATGATAGCCACCTGAAACTTCGCAAAGCTTCATATGTTGGCAAAACTTGAGAAGTCAAACATGAAAGTAAAATATGGGCAAGGATGTGGCTGAAAGTGTTTGGTGCATTCACGCACACTCCGGGCAATGCCTTCAAAGCAAAACTGCTACCCTTAGGAGTCCGAAACAATGTCCACGCATCTATGTTCGATGTATGTAAGCGGGCAATTTCAAGTGCATGAGTTTAGAAGTGAACATAGAAACTCTATGTCATGAGGTTCAACAAACTGAAAGTAACCTGCACCTGGGTGCCAGGAATTCTGTCGCTTGTGTGCCTACAAAACACATATGATAAATATATCATAAATGTCAAAAACCTGAGCACGGCTCCTTGCCTGGATTGGAGCTGATGAGCCATTCAGCTGGGCAATTCTCATGCACTTTGGCAGGACCTTTTCATAGCATTGCAGGGCACATCATTGCAACATATTGCAACATATTGCAACTATGTCTAACTATGTTCTGGTAAGTTCCAAGAATCACAGAATACCCACAATAGCAAACGCCAGCAGTACACCTTCAGAGTTTTTCACCCCGGGTATTGATGTGGGTTCCTCAGTTCCCACCAGGAATCCAACCTGGGGTTACCAGCAGGCTCAGTATTGAAGTGTTCATGATATGATGCATCTTAGTGCATTTTGTAATGAATCACTATGCTAGTTGGGTGACAGGTTTCCCTACAATGGGTTGTCATAATCCCCAATAGATTAGAATAAGTTCTGCATTAACCAATCAACCAGGGTATTTTGTTCATTGCTTATTTGAATTTGGCAACCAACCTGCCATCTGCACCCATCTACTGCCCTCAACGCTTAGTTACACTGTGGATTCGCAGCTGGTTCCGCTTCTTTGTGCAACCTTGGCGACAGTGCTCTGTATTGAAATAATCAAGAAAAAAATCTGTCTGAGCAGTGTTCATATAGGGGGTTATGCTTTAAATTTGTGCGCCAAACTTTCTGCTGGGTTTAGATTTTGCATTACCTAGTCCCAACCCAACCAAACACAACGCTACAAATGTTACAAGTGAATCTGCACGTTTTACACGATTGATGCTGTCCACTGAAATGTTCAAAGTATACACACAACGGTAAAGAACCATATTACTGTATGTATAATTTCCTAGCCAACAACCATTGCCACGACTGGACCGTACTGAAACCATTCAGGCTCTGCCTTAAACGCAAGTATACTATTATACTCATTACTCACAACACATTGACAAGCAAACGCAGCTTGAGGACTTTGTCGATTAGGGAAATTACTGTCCTAACGCCGCTCTGGACTGATCATCCGTTCGCACTTGATGATTTTTGTTTGGAATCAAAGGTTCCTGGGGCTGGGGTTGTCTTGGAATCTCATGAAAACAGACTAGAACAGGCACGAACGACACACACTTGCTCAGAACAATCTTTGCGAATTCTGATGTGGCATGCATCCTACGTGCAAAAACAATCCAGTTATACCTGACAGGAAAAGGTTGAAGATCAGATCCGAGAAGGATCGAGAAGAATGTATTTCAAGGCCACTGCTAAATGCAACATTTCCATCTGAACCAAGTCATTACCTCCCTGACATCAAGTTTGGTTTGAAAATTGTTTGAAAAAACGTCGTGCCGGTTCTTGGCTTGGCCGGATGCCATCATCGAAAATAAATGAGATTGTCAAGATGATCTTGCAAGCTATGTCCACGACATCCATGCCAAGATCTGCAGGTACAGGTGAATGATCAGTTC
>Ga0126342_10010972_pt1 | contig 16194 bp, 14 predicted proteins | sample Cyp1metagenome_FD_92528 | JGI IMG/M metagenome (GOLD analysis project Ga0126342, IMG submission 92528) | Coral microbial communities from Lord Howe Island, Old Settlement Bay, Australia - Cyphastrea 1 metagenome | ecosystem: Host-associated > Invertebrates > Cnidaria > Coral ... | reverse complement strand
TTATGAACATTCATTTGGTTCAACTGGCGAGTCGGCGGCCCACCCTCCCGAGCGGCTTGGGGAACACAACCACGGTGGTTGAAACCCACATGGGAAGGCACAATTGCGCTACCCATGGGTGGGAGGTGGCGACGTTCCCTTAAGCTTCGTGACTTATCGGAAGATGGTGGGGTGCTTATATCAAAATTAAATGGGGTGTTACTTATAGGCAAGTTACCGGGGTTGGCCATGGCGGCGTCAGAGGAAATGCGCCCGGTGCCCTCGGTGGAAGAACCCGAGGGGGCAGACATTGCCTACAAAGAAGAACTTAGCTTACGGCTGATAACCTGTTTTACAGGTCTACCCAGCCACAATGCAACTACAAGTAGACGCTTGTTTCTTGAGCCACGCACGACGTACATAGTATACATACTACCAGTGAGACTAAGTAAAAACAGTTTCCTATTTTTGAAACTTCCGCCACCGCCTTGTGCGGCCCGGTACTACTGGTACAATCTGTAGATAATTGGCAAAGGAACATAAAAGACATAAAGGAACACAAGAAATTCTGTGAGACAAGGAATTGTGGGAAGTGCCAGTGTCACAGTGGGTCACAGTTCAACATCGCAGTGACAGAGTGCTCCAGGCACCCGCATATTTGCTTTGTAAATGCAAATTTGGGTGTCATGCATTGATCATCATTGAATGGTTGTGAGAGAGTGTGACCATCATTAAATAACCATTAAATGATATTAATTGCCAGTATGTGATATGGCTACCCATGGCCACCCATGGCTACCGTCCATGGGCGTCCTGCCAAGCGCAGGTCTGCATGCAAGTCTGCGCTGAAGGTCTGACTTTGGACCCCGTGGGCACCGTTCTGAAAGGCCAAGCGTTCAAAGGCGCCTTGAGTCGTCCCCAGCCCCACTAGCTCCTCTAGTCCCTCTCGCCCCTAGGCCGATGTCCAGTTGTCATCAGTTGTCATCAGTTGTCATCAGTTGTCTAGGTGTACCAATGTATACCAAGTCAAGGCAATTCATGGAGGCCACATATGCCAAAGTCCTGTTAACATGCTGGTCAAATCTTGACATACTCTGGCATGACTACGCATCGATCTTAAATCACGTCAGTGAATTTAGATGGTTCAATATGTTTACACTTTGCTACATGGTTTGATATTTGCATCTGTTGCATCTGTCGCAGCTGCTGCATCGAAGGCGCTTCTCTGGCTCTTGAGCTGACGATCGAAAGCTTCATCAAGATGCTTACAAAGTGCAGCATTGTGTCGTTGAAGCTCCTCACATATTTTGAGCCAGGGCACTAGCCACCTGTCATCACACTCTGCAACAACTTTGCATTTATCTTGGTAACAACCTGAACTATGATCCAAACAACAACATGCTGATGTAATTGCAGCTGAGCAGTGCAATGCATAGAAAGATTGATGAAGCCTGATTAAATCCGATTGAACATAATTTGCAAATTATGTTACTGAAAACAGAGCCCCAGGTGAAACATACATGTGACACAGTTCGGAACACAAAGGATAATTTACAGCAAAAACAATCCAGAAACCGCATCCGCACGAACCTTGCCAAGCCTTGCCAGGCCTTTGCCTTTTGATTTTGACAATTTTGATTCTGAAGTTGTCGAAGTCTGTCGAAGTTCTTTGTGCAACGACTTGTTCAACTCTGACTCTGAGATACTCTAAGTCTATGTCCGACCGCAGTGAGATGACACAGTCCTCTGACAGCCACGCCCGAAGCGCTCTGGGCGACTCGGTCTCTACTGAAGTCAGCGTCTTCAAGAGGGGTGCCGTCTCCTGAGCCAACGACAGTCGAAAAAAAAAAAGGTATGGAACGGGTGGAATGGGTTCATTGCGTTGGGCCATCTTGAATTGATATATTGACATGGGTAATTATAGTAATCCTTCTTCAGGGATGTCTGGTTTTGAGGTCCATGATGCTCCATGATATCCACATGGTTAGTCTCTGAGTTTCCATTGTCAGCTTTGTTAATCCCCTAATGTCAAACAGGGGGTGACTGAGCTGGGCATGGCTGAGAATACCAAAGGTACAAATAGCTACAGTGATGTACACTGTTATAGTAGTTTGATAGAAACAATATCTTCAATATCTTTCAATATGCTTCGATCATGTTTTCAATCCAAATCTTTGTGCATCACCTAGCTGACCTAGCTAGATCAGCTCATCATAGCTCATCTCTAATGAATGATGTCACATCAGTCCGGCTCCTGGGTTCGGAAGAGCAAGGTCCGTTCTGCGTCATTCTCTGCATCCCCCTCCGTATTCTGCCTTGGATTCATCTTGGTTCACAAGTCGTGCCGAGTTCGACCTCCAAACGCCTCCAGAAAACGTCGGAGAAAAATTACGGGTGCTGATAGGTCCACTAAGAATGCACCCCTTGTGACCTTGTTGTTTGAAATTTCTGAATTCCTGCTTATGAGGCTTAGGCTTAGGCTTTTATGATATTTAAATTGATATTAATTGATACAGTATTATAGTAATTATTCCAATAATGACCGTATTTTGTGAAACTCTTGCTACTCGATTCCATACATCACCGTTTCTTCCAAGATCTTGCCTAATTTGCCAAGCCATTCCAAGCCATCGTCTAGCTGAGTTGCTTGAGGTCTGGGATGCCCGGTAGGTGTGGCTCCGTCATGGTCGGAAACTCCAAATCACTGTAAGCCAAAAGGGCAGAGATGGGCAGAGTCTGAATTTGAGTGAATGACAGTGCAGTCCAATAGTACTGACAAGATCTTACAAGACTCCGGTAACATCCGGTAACCAAAGCATGAGCTTCTTAAACGTCGCCATGTTGGCCTCTGGGCAATAAAATCTCGCCGCATCACCGCGCATGTCAATTCAGCAATGCATGAAAACCAACGAGCAAACAAAGGGGTATACTACGGTATACACATGGAAAATCATGAAAGTATCTCTGTTGGAAACAGTATATATACAGTATAAACAGTCAGATTGATACATCTGCTTCCCTGCCCTACACCCTAAGGTTGCTGATCTTTGCTGTGCCTCTTCCCGAGCCCAATCTGGCTGGCCATCGAAGCGAGCTTGGAAGAGGTTCTTCACTACTGCCTCCTGGCAGAAAGCGCTATTCAGTCGACAGAGACGGATACTCTCCGGGAACTAAAAAATCAGCTGCCAAACGTATCAAACGTGTATCAAACATGTATTTAAAACATTGTTAAAACATATTCAACCATGCAGCTTCTTTCATATTTTGTTCTCGCCTTCATTATGGAGTGGTAGCAAGCTGTGTCCACGACGAAGCGCAACGGAGCACAGCCAACCTTTAGGCACCGGGCATTGTTCACTGACATGCGCTGCACGTTAAGTTGGAAGGGATGGGGCGGGGCGGGATGCTTAGCACAAGAGCGACGCTATACTCAAAACATATCAAAACTTCCTTTCACGCCGCCATTACTTAATGCGTTTAGATGCGTTTAGCACTCTATTTTTTTTCTGGTTTAATTACTAATAGTTAACTATACAATAAGAATAGATCATGACGGCAAATAAAGTCTTGAGCCTTTACTCAAGGGACCTACGGCCATCAATTGTCTTTGATACACAATGCTATCCTCTACCTAAATTCATCTCCTTCCAAAGCATGTTCCGCCAATTTCTCGTTTGCATCGAGCACTCTCCGCACTCTCCGCACTCTCCGCACTCTCCCGGCCTCCAGCTCGATAGTGATGACACGGGCCGTTGTTTTGAACTGGCCGAACATCGGCTGTCATTTCATGTCTGCACACGCAAATTAGGTGAGCTCTGATGCAAAAACAACATATCAAAAAACATCAAACATGAAACGGAAACTTCAACAGAGCTATAGGATATGCCAACCGATGCGAAGTGCCCTGATCGACTCAAACATGCCAGCTTCAACTCCGTGGTCGCTCACCGCTCGCAGCCTGAAGGTGCAAGATTGAGGCCACACTTCATCACCAGCTATCCGTCAAAGTCTGTTAAGTAATGTCAAGTAATGTCCAATGTCCAATGTCCAATGTAATGTCAAATAATGTCAATGTAATGTGGTCTGTATGATTCTGAAATTCAAGGCTGATCAGGCTGATCAAGAAGTGCTGGTGCCCTGAGCTTTCTGCAAGTAAATTCGAGCTTCCTCAGTCTTCTCACAACATCCAATCGAACTGCTAATCATCCACTCATATCCAGTCTCTATGCTGACTTTGGATGCACTGGATGCATTCAAGCAGCTGATCCACCAGCCTCAAACAGCTGAAGGGACTATAAATTGACACCCGAAACGGACTTCTGACATTGCTTGTGAAAAGAAAATGAAAAGGAACTTCATTACAGCTGCAGAATATTTGACCTCCAAAACACTGCATTTGGCATCCTTTCCGAAATCTCACTTGACATATTTGGTGGTTTGCATCCGCTTTTTTTGCATCTGTTTGTCTTGCCTCTGGCTCCGCGGCAACTGGTGGCGGCTTGCTGTCTTTGAATGGATTCTGCACGCAAGTACCAAATCCACAGAGTCACATCAATCCACAACAGTCTGGCCTCTCCCTGAACCAGAAAATTCGGCAGAAGTTTATGAGTGTTCGGCAGAAGTTTTATCTTTATCATTTTTATCTATTTGATTTTTGCATGTTTTTTTCACTCAAAACTTGTCAAAATCACATCTCAGACCCATCTCTCACCTGTTTCTTTTGCTGCTGCTTTTGCTGCGTCTGCTGCTTTTGCTGCGTCTGCTGCTGCTGCTTTTGTGGAGGTTTGACCTCCGGCGCAGGCTGTTGGCTTCCTCGCTGAATTGCTTCCAGTCCCTGGCACAGTGGCAAAGCATGGCCATGGCAAAAGCGCCAAGGACACGGCTGGATTACAGCAGCTTTCATCATTTCCATCATTCCCCTATTTTCCTGTCCCCTTCATTGTTTCTTCTAGATGTTCTTCAAGTTTCTGCTTTTCACTATGACTGCTTTGCCATGCCTGGCCCTCCAGAAGTTCCAGCAAGGACTCACGATCTACACGGCCCTGACGCAACAAACATGTTGAGAATAGTCGAAAATAGTTGATGTTTGCAAACGCTTTGGACTTCTGAAGTACTGCCAAGTCCAACACCATCCAAAATCAAGGACTAAAAACTGAAAAGTATACTAAAGTGACTAATTTGAAAGAAATGTTACTTTTCAGCTTTGCCTCGGTGTTGAGGCCCAATTCATTGAGCTCTCTTCTCAGGTCGCGGGCCTCTGAAGTGGCACAAATCGTGAAAATATCTTCAGTTTCCAAGTCTCGAGTCAAGATGAAGCTTGAGGTTCCCAAACCCGAGGTTGTTATGAGGCACAACTGTACAACAAAAAACATATGATCCGGATTCCGATGCAAGTAGCTAGCGACATCGAGCAATGTTTCCATATTATCAGCTCTTCTTGGAAGTAAAGTTGTCTCTCTGACTGCGAGCCTTGCGCGACTTCTCCATACTTTCACGATTTTTTGCTGAGTTCCGGGAATTTATGGGTTCCTACATGTTCCTAACATGCCAGAGCCATTTGCTTCTCTTCCCCGCCTTCAAGGCTCTCAACTCTTCTAGCCGTTTCAAAACCTGCACGGAGGAAGCAACCTGCTGTGGATCAGAAATGGTCAAAGAATGTTACAGATCTTACAGATCTAGTTCCACATTTAACAGCATTTAACAGCAGAATAAGAATGAAGACACCCCAGCAAGTGTTATTCATCCTCTTTGACAAACATCGTCTGCAATTGTCTAAGGTGAAGGAGACACAGCTGTTGGGAGAAATCTCTGTGCTGTCGTTGATTATGATATTATTATCTGGATTTTTCTGGTATGTTGTCAAGCAAAGATTCAATCCCGCTGGCTTGGCTTCCATTGACGTTCCTAGGGATTTCCAAACCTTCTTGAAGAGTTCCCACCATAGCCATTGATTATCATCAGATTATCATGGGTCGATCTGAATCGCGGCCTTCTTGGAAGGTCCGACCTGAATTCACCATTCGCAAGAATTCGCAAACTCACCTCTCTAGCGTTGCAAACTCTGCTGAAATCGTTCTGAAAACCGAAACTGCGGGTGTCAACATGACCTGTCACCACAGACAGGCCATAAATGCCGAAATCATGCCGAAATCATTGTCACAACCGTCACAACCTGCCTCTGACCGTGATGAAGTCTCTGAAGTGTCGGAACCGAGCAACACCCTGCGAAGGAGTGTTGCGAGCATTTTGTTTGTGCAAAAGTCAATCAACATTGCTCCAACAAATCATAACAAATCCAGAATAATCACCTTCGTTCCAGCTGCGCCTGCGCCCTTCAGTTTCCAGGAGCTCTACCAATGACCTCAGCCAAACCAGCGACCTAGACATACGATGCAGTTTGTTAAGTGCGAATAATTCAATTTTCTTGACTGTTTTGACAGGGATCTTTACATTCGGGTGGGATAATCTTTGTGTTGTTGGGAGGATCCATGTTTGTATTGTGTTGAAGCCTCAGTGCAGTCTTTGTTCATTCTACACATATCATATTTACATATTGCATACTGCACACATACTGAGGCGTACTGAGGCGTTTTGAAAACGTTTTGAAAACGTTGTGCTTTTCTCTCAGATCTCAGATCTATTCAGATCTCAGATCTCAGTGCCCAACTCTTTATCGACGCGACCTGCCGTAGAGATTCCCATGGCCTCCAGCTCTTGCCGTAAATCCCGGGCCTCGCTGAATCTTGAAAAACCATGATGAACCATGAAACTCATGAAACAAAACGTTTCGGAACCATCCAGAAGTACAAAAACCTCCTGAAAATTCTGAAAATATGCTTTACTCTTGGCTTGCTGCATTGAACTTCATTGAACGTTTAAAAAACAATCGTAATCTTCGCCTTCAGAACTGGGGCCCTCGCCCGTAGGCCCTGCATTTCCTGAAAGCGCTCTTCCAGTTGTCGCCTCGAACTTTGACGTCCAACAACCATGCAAACCCACTCTGGACCGTGTTGGTGTTGGAACAGAACCGAACCATCACTGGGCACCAGACATGTCCAAAACCTTTTCTTTCACACCTTGTCAGAATTGTCAGACAGTCAAGGTTATATTATCTTGTTTGCAAGTGGATCTGGTTTCTGTTTCTCCCACGTTGCCTTCAGAATTAAGGTATCTTTAGATCAGTTGCGACCAATTCTGAATCTCCCATCTCTCGTCTGCGTAATGCTTAAATTTCGACAAGTCCTCGCATTGCCTTGTCGCACCAGGTGCCGCCGTCGCGCGGAAGCCACTCCAATTGCCGCCTGAGTGCAGCATCTATGGTGGTTGTAGAAACACATGATACAACCAATTTATACCGATTTTATGATTTTCATCATGATCTACACATATCTACACGTTGCCCAAACGTTGTCCGTTCTGAAAACCCCTGGTACTTTTGAAGGCACAAGCAATAGCTGACAAAATTTCTTGACCGAGTCCCAGCTCTGAGCACATGGCTCCAGGTGCGCAGGCCGAAAACTGCCAGGCACCTGTCACCCCACCTGAGAAACATGTTCTGTAGTTCTCTGCAACCTTCTGCAACTAGATACCAAAAACATTCAAACACTACCAAAACACCCAATGAATCTGAATACATAATAATTAAGAATTATACAAATAACATTAAATAAGTCTAAATAATCTAAAAATCAGCGCACCAAGAGAAGCTTTCAATCTGGCCTCTTGCAGGTCTCGTGTGACAAGGCGAGGCAATCGAAGTGCCGGGCCCCTGCAAATGCACCAGACATGCACCAAACATGTCGTGTCATGTCGTGTCATGTCGTGTCCGTGCGCTCGGAGTCCAAATGAGTCGAAAAGTTCCAAGATTTCACGACGTTTCACGACGTTTCACGACGTTTCGCGACGTTTCGCGATGGTCGAATTTCGGAATCCCAAGAGGAATCGGATTTTCTCCGCATTTCCACGGTGTAAATCCAGATCCTATCTCTCTTGGCCTGGACATATCTAGGTCTGCTCGGAAGCTCAGGAGCCAACCTCTGTCAATGGCAGGATGATGCAGGATGCCACCGAACTCCCAAAAAAAACATAAGCATACAGCATACTGTAACTTATACTAAAATCATCAATGCTATACAGTAATACAGCCATAGTATACCGTAGTATATCGTACCTCATTGGAAAAACATTTTTTCAACTTTGCGCAAGTCTCACTTCCAAGACCCGGGCATGGCAAGACACGGTGCGAACACACGAGGTGAAGTCGCTTTGATGTGACCTATTTTCCTCAAGGGATCTTTAGGGTATGTCACAACATGTCACAATAATTACATGGCATAATATGATTGATATAATATGGTACTAATCTGGTACTATATCAAACAATCATACAATGGTAATTTTCGATACAATTCTGCTTGATCTTCAAAGAATTCAAGGCACAATAATGATTTCCTAGGCAATGTTTTTGTTGATGGGGCCCCCATCCATACCTGGCACTACAACATGGACACTCATTGTATCTTATCATAGACCATGATCTGCTAAATCAAGTGTTCACGACTTGGTAGGATCTTGGTAGATTGATACATGATTGGTACATCTTAAAGGACTGCCTTCTTGCATAGTGCGGCTTCCTCCGGCCCAAGCTATAGCGTGCAAACAGCAACGTGTTTCAAGAATGTGATTCAGTCAGGATCAATGCAACCGCCCTGCGGGACACCATAAGTTTCCAATGCATTCCTTCAAGGCATTGTGTGATCCAACCCTCTTGCAAACACACCCCATCAACATGCAACATCCCTGATCAAACGAGGGCAAGAGTGCAAACCCGGCAACACTTCCAACGCACCCGATTGGGAAGTAGAATAGATCCATCACAGGGCATAATCAAATGATCAGTTGATTGATGCTCAAAAAATTATATAAGCTGTCTGTTTCCACTGTTCAGGTAATGCCTTTATTTCCTTTCCTCATTTGGTTCTCAAACAGTCTACCCTTTGCTTTTTTTCCCTTCTTCTTTCATCAGAGATCCAAACACGTTTTGAAATCGAACTGTCTTTATCATCTTTATCTAGCTTATTCCCATGATTTTCCTATGAATTTCTCATCATTTTACTCCTGACACCTCCAAGGCGAAGGGGTCAAACTACCAGCCTTCGATCCTCGACATCTCTCGACATCCACCACTGCTGGGTGCGACATGTCTCGATGTTTCGAGCGCGCCCGAGCGCGGCCGGGCCTAGCTGTCATGCAGCGTGGAAAAAGGCCCGACATCTGTGACATCTGGGTGAAAATCGCTGCAAGAGCACCCAGTATGGGTAACATGGGGCGGTTGCATCCTGAACAGTCCACCAAACATGGCCTGAACTATGTACAACGATCACATAACGATCACTATATCCAAATATGATTCAGACTTCGGTTGCTATGCACCACAGCTCGGAACTTTGCCAAAGATGCCGCTTTTTGCCTGCCAAGTTCAGAAGTCAAAAGGCAAATGTAAGATGAGTCATCATTGGGTCATCATATAATGTCTATATACATCCTCTAATGTACAGGAAGACTTGTTTCTTAAGACAAACGTAAGCAAATCAGTTTTTGTGGTCCTAATTTTGTCTCGCCACGCTGTAAAAAGAACGCATTCGAATGCAGAAATGCCACAGTCCGTGGCCTCTGATTCCATTTTGCGGAGAAGAGCCGGAAGAGTCTGGGTGCGGCGAGTTGCTGCAAATTTGAAATGGTTTTGCTCGGGGGTCGAAGCTGCTTTTATTCACTTCATCGAAACTATCAAAGCAAATGTGGATTGAAACGTTGAGAGGTTGAGAGTTTCAAGTTCAAGTTCTGTGTTTGTAATGTAAGGTCCCTGATTCCAATCCTTGCCCCATTGTAGAGATTCACACACTGGAAAGGATGTTGCGAGAATTTATGCCTGGATTGGGGAAAACTGTGTTAGAAATTCCGAACGTGCAGCAATGTCCAGCAGTGACATGTTCGACATATTTATACAGTATGCAGATGTGTGCAGTATGCACAGGAAAAGTCTGGAGATGAAAGACTCAACAAGTCTTTCAATACATCTTCTGACCCGTTCCGTCTCACCATGTCTCACCATGTCTCTCCTAGATCGACATATCGACACACCTTGACTTCACATCCTCCAATCCTCATGGACTTCACGCCCTGATCACAGGATATCACAGGGCTGATCCAGGCCTCTGTTGACTTCATCTGGCTGAGGCTGCGTGATCTTCGTGGTCTTTGTGGTGGTCTTGGGACAATGGAGAACTGCTGCTCCATCGAATCACCGCAACCTGTCCAGTCTCGCTATGTCTCGCTATGTCTCGCTATGGCCCACGTTTGCTGCACGTTTGCTGCACGTTTGCTGATCTCTGGAAATCTGCCCCGTCTGCCCCTGCCATCCCCTGCCATCCCCTGCCTATGTGCTCAGCACTTTCCTCTACGACATCCTTCCAACAGCGCGCTGAGATGCCAGTGACCGCCAAGAACAGAAAAGTCATGAAACTTGGCACCAGGATCAAGTCCTTGAGTCAGGTGAGTCTCAAGTTTGCTCGTCGCAAACGGCTTCAAAATGCTTCAAAATTAGCGTTGAAAGTCGTTTCAACACTGGCAATATCTGGCAATCGTTGTGGATTGCAACTCGTGAATCTTTGAAGTCGAACTTCAGGATTTGAGCTCAAAGAATATCCGAACATATAGTATACATATACAGTACATAACTTGTAGCATCTTAAAGTGGGATGAAAGAATATGAAAGATACGACAAATGGGTACGACTTATCGTTTGTGTAGAAATGTTCAAGTCGAGGCGCCGTGCAGATCTCTATGGTTGCACTGATCTCCCAATCTCTGACATCCTTTGGATTAACATTGGCCAAGAACGATGTCCTCAGTGCGATGATAGCTATGAAGTCTCGGCCAAGTTCAACTGCTATTGCTGCTATTTCTTCTCCCATTGTTTGCCAAATTTTCTGCCAAGGATCACAAACATGAGACAAAATGTGATTTAGCTCACACCTGAAAGCATCAACTTAGCACAACCCGAAGAGTTGAAACACATTGAAACACCCAACGGAACTTCGCAGGAAATATCTGGAAATCCATGTCTCAGGCAGCCTTTGACTTGGCACTGCCTTGCAACTTTCTGTCGAGAGGTAAATAATGTAAATATGTCCTATATATCACATTCTATCTGCACTAGATCTGCACGAATAATCTCTGCATATCTCTGCAAATCTTACAAACGCCCATGTGATTCTATCTCCATCGTCCATACTTCGTCTTTCTTAAATGATCAATGTTTTGTCTTATCAACCTGTGTCAAGCATCTTCTAATTGTTGTGATTCTAAGTCTAAAGTAGTTTTATAGGTATAAATTATAATTACACATAGTATGTCCATTTTGCCTTGCCAAGCAGCTGGAAACCCACAGCACTCTGTCTCTGCAGCGCCACCTCCGTATCACTCTGGACATGTCCTCCTCGTCGACTTTCACAAACTCGCGGATGTGCAACTTCGAAAGCCTCAATGGGTTCTTGTGGGTCTATTCTGACTATTCTTAAGGGACTATTCGACTATTCTTGAATATTATTGTAATTCAGAATCTATTCTAATCCCATTAAGAATCCAATGATATGATTGGTTGCTGGGGCTGGATGCTTGGGTAGATAATACGGAGAAATAATTACTGGTTTGATTTTTAGCGGGGATGGATGGTTTAGCCGGACAAAAACAAAATCCAACTGTCAGCCAGACTGAATGTGCATCCATCTTTTGGCAGTTTATACATCATGATGACACGTGCATTTTTACAGTCTACCTGTTTGTACGTCATGTGATGTAATTTTCAGCACATTTGCTTCAGCGTATTTCAGCATGGCAAGAGATATTATATAACTATATTACTATAACTATAACTATAACTCTTAGAATGGAAGGCAACTCGGCAATAGGCAATAGCTTGCGTCTGATGGAATGGAAATGTTCATCAGAAACGCAGTGGGTCATTCCAGGCATAGTATCCTTCAACTTCACAAGCTGAGAGGCTTTGTTTGAGCCAAGCAGCAACATTTCCGGAATGCTCGCTAGGAGTAGCGTTGCAAGGGCCACTGCAACGCACTTTCCCAGAGTATCCCACATGTCCATATCTTTACGACCTTAGGCTTTGACTCCATCACTCCGTCTGTCAGCTGGAAACATCTCGAACCAGTTAGACTTTCTTCAGCCCAATAGTTCCAAATCTTGATTGGCCAAGAAAAAATGTGCGTCTTGAGGTTCCTGAGCTTTCTGGTTTGACATGGTTTGACCACCTTCGCCGCTCAAGCCGAGTGGCACAATTTGCTGCCTGCTGAGTTTTGCCAAAACAGCGCCGTGACTGCCAACGCCCCAGAAATGCGGCAAAGCAAAAGCACCGTACTCAACGATGAACTGATGAAGATGCCTCACCACTTGGCTTGAGAGTCTGATCATGTCTGCTCCTAGAGAACAATGAATGAACAATGAATGAACTATGAACATTTAAATCGTTGAATGATCATTAGGATCATCTTATGGCCTGAAACCTTCCCCAACTTATGGCAAAATCATGAAAAGATCAGAAGGAACAATGTCGCCCTTGACGGCCCTTGATCTCTTGTTCTATGGAGTCTCTCAAGAGTGCCACAACTTTGTGTAGGTTAGTTTCAGGGGTCATGAGAATGTGTCAAATGGCTCGGATGCGCTGAATTGATTTAAGCGGCTCCGGTGCAGAACAGTCAAACATGGAGCCTGTGAAAGAAAAAGTCTTGCGGCGGTCCTCAGATAACGATGCGGCCATCAACCCCACAGGTCAACCCCTGGATCATTCTGTACAATTTGAGGCAAACATGTAATGTGTCAGCGGAAAGCTGATTTGCTCATTGGATACTGATTTTCTACAAGAACTACAATGATAGCAAACAATGCGCAAAACAATCATAACAAGGAGCTTCGCTAGAAAGCTCCCGCGACCGGCAGATTGCATGAGCGTTTCATGTTGCCTCGCAAAGTGACTCACAAAGTGAGCAACAGGAGCACAACTTTCACAAAGCTTCAGTGTGATCAAATCCCAAATGTCAAGTCCATGGTCGTCGTCATGGTCCATTTTGTGTGAGATACTGAGATACTGAGATATACGGATACGATACTGTGAGATACGATACTGTTGAGAATCTGTTGAGATACTTGCACAATCGTTTCCAGTTTCGATGGTTGTCTGGTTCATGTCTGGTTCATGTCTGGTTTCATCCTACGTCGTGTGGGAAATACATCACTCTTCGGAGCTCAGGCACTGAGTCAGCTGTTCCTCCACTAATCGATGCAAGACCTTGATCTTCACCTCTGAGACTCGCAACTCCTCCGATCTATGCAACTTCAACGTTTGACATTTTTTGGTCATTGAGGTGATGAAAAATGATGAAAGTCTCAAGGTGAGAAACCAGTTCGGAAGCCAGCTTCAAATGTGACACAAAACGATGCAAACATACATTGTTCACAAAACATCGCAAAGAAACATGTTAACTCTGACGGTTTTCTTGTCATGTTTTTTCTGTGTCCTCACCCTCCACGGACTTCACGGAGATTGTATCAGCTTTGCTGGCTGAAGCACGTGTAGAAGGCGTGGAAGGTCTGCTCGCTCCAGTTGCTGCTAGTTGGTCCTCCTCACAACTTCCGATGTGCACAAATGCAATTTGAGCAATTTGCACACAGTGGAGTCATGTGTTCGTTGATGTTTATGATGTTTGTTGTTAAAAGCCTCTGACGAATAGCTCTGCCATTGAAACTCATTTTAACGTCTGACACACGAGGCGTCCTCCAGAAGAAAACGTGCATCCTCCAGCGAAAGCCACATAGAGGCGCATGCCTTGCACGCCATGGGCGAGTTGTTTGATCCATGCCAAATCCAAACATCCAAACCTTGTGCCGGCCTGATATTCAAGACTCGATGCAACCATTCTGGCCATCAAACGCCGAATCGTTGCCTTGCGATTGTTTCCTGCTGAAACAGATCTGCATCGTGTTGATTCGTAAACACTTCGGCCAGGCAAACTTCCGGCGAGAATTCCACTGAAATTCGAACAAGGCAATTCACCATTCAATACTACAATACTCAACTACTGGTAATTATAACATTTCGAGAGGATATCGATATCAAGAACAAGCAATGCATAATACATTGATATTAGATATTATTAGATATTGTTTATAATCATGATAGAATATGTGTGTGAACAGAAAGCGTCTCCTTCCGAAGGCCACAGCAGCTCCCAGGAAGTCTCCCAGGCGCAAACCACGAAGTTTCGCATGTAGCTGAAGGAGGCTTCACAAGTTGAGCCGATCACGTCCAAAAAGTTCATGGCCTGGGAACACGACCGGAGACAGGTGCAACTGGTGCAACAAGATGTTTGTTCAAAAATGTGTTGAAAGATTTTGAAAGCAATGAAACCAATTTTGGGCAAACTCTTGGAGCCAAGGCAAAAAGGGAAAAATACTGCTAGAGCGTGAGAGGATCACAGGATATCGATTGAAGATTATGAAGATTCATCTTAAAATATCTTAAATACAGTATGTTAAAGGCTGTTTGTCATGCTTGTCCATTGATTTATCTCACCCTATCTCCCTACATCTCCTTACATCTCGTTGCATCTCCTTACATTGTGCTTTTGCCGAGATTTGCTCAGCCACGGTCTCTTTCAAGCTGGAGCAGAAGCCGCTGCCAATGCCACCCGCCAGGTATCGTGCATTTTGCCTGTCGATGTTCACTCGGCCTGTCGGACAAACATCAACTTGAATATACTTGAATAGACTTGAATATCAGTGAATATCATAAATCTATATAATTAAATCTGATGGCATTGGCATGCATTGGCTATCATTGCAAAACTCAGACTATGCACATCTCTGGACACCAGCCATACCTGTGAGCGTTGTCTTGGCTCTTGTGCGAGCGTACTGTGATGCTTTGGCTCGATGCGGATTGGTGGTCACAAAGTTCTCGTCCAGCCAAGCACCTTCAGATCATGGCATCACAATCATAATATATATATATATAATGAAGCTATCACAAGATATCACAAGAAACTGCCACCACAATGTCAAGCTGGTTATTTCATGAAGCTTACGTAATCAGATTTTCATGGCAGACCTGGCAGATGGATATCCCCAAACCAAGGAAGATTTCCTAAATTCCCAGACAAATTGGAAGAAAGTGCCTCGACTGGGACGATGATCGCAAGCACAGGCCAGGATCATCAAAAGCGACTGCAGAAGAATGGCAATCCAAAACCTTCGGCGATTCGGAGGAATCCCAAACGAGGCTTCTCCGTTTTAAAAAACAAAATGCTTTTCACGGAGAATCTGCGCAGCTAAAAGTCTAGGCCATGGGTTTCCTTTTCATATCCTTTTCATTTTTTTGCATCTCTCTTTCTTGCTGACTGTGCCTACCAAATGTGCAAAAAGTATGCAAACACAGTTTGGTATTGAAAAGTAGTATAGGTAAGGAGTAGGTAAGCAAAGTCCCATACCATACTCACTGATGACGTTCGTTCAGCTCGATTTGGATCATTAAATTTCTGCCAAGAAACAGTTTCGCATCCTTCTCCCAGTACCAAGCTGTTCCAAAGACAGTCCTCACACCTCAAATGTCGGTGCTAAAAACTGTTCCTTGTGAAGAAGTTGGATTCACTGTCATAGTGTGAATACTAACCAAGCCAGTGCCAGTTTGAAGTCGACTTTGGGTCGAAAATGGTCGAAAAAATAAACAACAATGTTGCAGGACTCCCTATATGTTGGGTCGCTATTCGCATCTATAGGCTATATTATGCTATATTATGCTATATATACTAATTGTTGCTGGGTTCCATCCAAGGCACTCTCACTGGAGAGAAGTGTCGCTTGGGAGCACAGCAACGCATCGATGAAACCACCAAGAACTGCACCAAAGAGTGTCAAATGGTAAGACCTTAGAGATCTTAGAGAAATCAAAAAGGATCTGATCTGATATGATATCATCTGATATCATCTGATATCATCTGATATCTGACTCATCAGTGAATTATGGGGCCGTAGAATGCCGCAAATGAATCAGTGAAATTCAGTGAAATAGAATGAGATCGACTTGTAAAGCTTTGGGAAGACTTCCAGAGTTTCAACATGTTTCAACATGTTTCAACATGTTTCAAC
>Ga0126342_10010971_pt1 | contig 16195 bp, 8 predicted proteins | sample Cyp1metagenome_FD_92528 | JGI IMG/M metagenome (GOLD analysis project Ga0126342, IMG submission 92528) | Coral microbial communities from Lord Howe Island, Old Settlement Bay, Australia - Cyphastrea 1 metagenome | ecosystem: Host-associated > Invertebrates > Cnidaria > Coral ... | reverse complement strand
GTCAACGGATAAGCTTGGCCTTTTTTAACTCGGTATGGCCGAGTGATGCCTTCAATCTACCATGAGGTAATCAGACTTTGCATTCATGAAAAGAGACCGTCTTTCATGACTTCGCAAGTGTGTCAGCCAACAAGTACAAATCAAACTGAAGATACGTTATGGTGGCCCAACAACGCAAAATCTTGTGGAGTTCTGATTTTCCTCAGTGAACCAGTTGTCATGTATGTTCCTGCGGGGAAGCCACATGGCAGTGGAGAAAAAAAAGCAGTTGCACCCTGAACATGTAACATGGCACCTGAAATTTGAGCTCCAAAACTGATTTTGTAGTGGATACGATGGCTTGAACATGTTCCAATGTTGAATTTAGAGTGTGTAGCAAAATGGGAAGCAGCCAAAACGTCCACATCCCAAGCATCACTTGGACTGCGTGGATGGCAAACAACAATAGGTACAGTAAGCACCTGTTTTTGATGACAGAAAGTCGGGAAATGATCAATCTAATGTGGTAAACTCGATGTCGTTAACTTCCACTCGGGGTTCTGTGAAGCCACTGAGGTTGGCTTATGGTTTGGGGCCTTCCGCATTATTCCGCATCAGCCGTTATTTTCCTTTTTGTGCTTTAATAAATACGCACACATATTATAGCATTGTCCCTGCTTAAAACACAGACACACACACATATACATATATATATAGGTACAGATAAACAGATAAACAAAAACAAATAATTTTAAAGAAATAAATAAATATATATATATCTATATAAATTTGGAAAATATATGAAAATATCACTCTCCAGCCACATACATTTCACGCTGCTGAAAGCACCAACCATCTGGCGCCAATGTCTCCAGCCTCAAGAAGCTCGCGCCTGAGCGAAATGTTCACAGGATACGACGTGGACGTCACATGACAGCCTTTGGTAAACTAACATAGCTATGGAAAATCACCATTTTTAATGGGAAAACCATGGGAAAACCATGGGAAAATGGTGATTTATATGGAAAATCACCATTTTTAATGGGAAAACTCACTATTTCTATGGCCATTTTCAATAGCTATTTTGACATAACCAGAGGGTAATTTCTTGCAAATGGCTTTGCCTCAACTTTTCTGGCATACCCCTTTCGACTGGACTCTTCCCAATTTCAAGGCTTTATATTGGAAATCGCTTGGGGCAATATTCACCAACGTACATCGGGATTGAACTGAAACACTCCGGACCTATGTCATCCTGATTGTGAATGTTCCAAGCCCAACACGAGAATACCACTAATTTTACCAGAACTGTGGACGTTTATTGCTAAGTCTCCAAATCATACAGTTTCTCTTTCTCTCTCTCCAGGCTCTTTTTTCTTCGGTAGAACTGATAGAATTGAGACTGTGACTGTACCAAAAGGATCACCCTTTGGCAATCAAACGTGGCTAGATCGAAATCCCCTATAAATGGTGGATTTTCAATTACCATGTTGATTTGCCGGATTGGAGCTTCTGATTTTCATAGGACAATCTTCAATTTCAGGCCCCACACTTCGGTTTCCTTAAGACTGGACACCCATGTTTTCTTTCAGTTTTGGGAACAAATCATCACAAATCCCGCAACAATCCCCTGAACATCATCTGAAAATCTCTTGAAAATCTCTGAGCATCACCTCAAATTCCAAAGAACGAACTTTTTTTTTCTCCCACGTCACCTCCAAATCTCCAGATCTAGTTGATCATCTCAAACTCCCCTGAAAATCCATGAAAATCCTATGACTTTTTGGGCCCAGTAGCATCTGCGGCGGAACGCGATCGCCCATGGCCACCACTGGAGATTCCGAGTCCCAGGTGCCTGGCCCATAGGGAAGAGTTGCTTGGTATGTTTACATATGTGCATTGCATATAATATACATACATCACCATACCATACCATACCACACCATTACATTACATTACCTTACCTTACGTTACGATAAATTACGTTACATACGTATAATATATATATATATTTATATATTATATGTATGCAAAATAATCCTGAAGCAGAAGTAGATTGAATATGGGATGTTCAAAGGTTCCTATTTCAGTTTTTTTTCTAATTCCTTCTGCCTACTCCAGGATGAAACTAAATATATGTGTAACAGTTTAACAGTACTATGTAATGTGTGTGTTCAGAATATGTCTCGGTATCTTAGATGAAGTGTCCATTTATAGAGGACAGTAGATGAAATTCAATAATGGCTTCCCCGAATACATTCAAGATTCAAATGGAAGATAAAATAACTATAAATGGAGATAGGTTGGTTTAAAGAAACGTCTGCAAGAAACCCTATTTTTTTGCCGCTATCTATTGGGGCTTCCTGCCAAGTAACCCCTTTAGGATGTCTCGGAACGATATCTTATGCTGTCTGGTGGTCATCTTGCCAAAATCCGCAGGATCAGGGCAGCTGGTAGCTTTATGCAATGATACATTATTATATTGTGATAGGGCGTGGCTCAAGTGATGACAATACACACTATACGTAGCCTTTCATATATATATATAATATGTGTGTGTCCTTTTTCCTGGTGTATCATGTTGTATTTCCATACTTGCTGGCTCCACATGAAGAGTGAGGGGCAACCAGGGTGAACTCGCCAGCATCCGTCACGCCTCCAGCAGTTTCCAGTCCTTTGATTTGCCAGCCATGGCGCTTGTTGAAAAGCCTCGCCCGGGTCACCGGGTCGAGATCCCAGGAAGCCCCCAGGAAGCCCCAGGAAGCCCCAGGAAGCCCCAGGAAGGTCGAGATTTTTTGATCATTTTCCAAACGGCAAACCAATGGTTTTCACATCGGAATGTATGTGAAAACCATGGTTTACCGATATTATTGTGACATGATGGGGATATAACTATATTCAATAAATATGTATATATATATATAATCTTTCAATGGGAATATGATAGAATACAACCAATGGATCTTGATCAACTACAGTTATTCACTAACCTAGATGGGGATGGATAGTTACCCCTGCTAGTTACTATCATTCCAGCGAGGACGCAGTGAGGTCGCTTTGATTTATCCAGAGCAAAAATAGGGCAACATGATGTGTGATAATGGTTGGAGAACAATCCATCAATGATATATATATATATATGATATGATTCACAATGATCGTATAAATAATCAATAAATGGTTGTTACCAAGTAGTATTTAGTTTTGCCATCTGGCAATGGTATCATTTCCACAATTCAACCAGAATGACCAGCCAGCTGATAAATCGCACCCCCTTACTGCACTGACAAACTCTCACACACGCACTCTTGAACATAAACAGATTCAAACATTAAACCATCATGTCTGATGTTTTTCTTAATCTTGGGGGGAAGGGATTTAGTTTGGAGAGGCGTCATTTCCATGTGAGAATATCGTGGAATGAAGCATAACATAACTATTCTCGTTCAAAAATCATCTGATCAACCAGCAGTTTTGTTCGTGCTGTTTTGTTCCATCCGAAACCTACCATTAGAGCCGGCACCTATAGACATGGGCCGTGAACCCCTTGGGGAAAAAAACGGGGACAAAAGAAAATACCAACATCATCCAGATGTGTCTAGAAATGTGCTATACCTAAAATGGTTGTTTATGTTGTTTTAATGGTTAAAAAAAATAACCATTGGATGGTATGGGGGTGCCCTATTTTCAAACAACCCCTTTTTTTAAACATTTGTGGACCAGGTTTGAGGCCATTTATTTATGGGGGGACTTTAACCTAGAAACGCGTGCGCGCGCGATGTTATAGATGACGTGTCCACCAAAATTTCCCTATGTGTTTAGAGATCTCTTTATATATAACTAATACCCAGGCCCATACTATAGGAACACCCAGCCCAACAACGGCTACCGCACCTATGCAGGGCATATCGTGCAGATGGAGCTTCCAACGCACCGCGTTGGTTTTTCGGCAATGCCTGGAGAGACTTTTCCGCAGAAATCGTTTCTTTAAAACACCTCAAAAACACCCCCCAGATCTGGTCTCGATCCGGTCTTTAAGTCATCCAAAATCCCAAAAGCCATGAAACAAACCCATTCAAATCAATGGCCATTCCAGGAACCTAAATTGGAGGTACCTACCATTTTAGGATCCTGAAATTCCCATTGAATTCAAAAGCCAAGTCCTGGAGCCACCCAAGGGTCTGGAAGGTCACCCGCAGATCGCTCTCCAAGTCCTGGAGCTTCAGCTCCGTAGCCTCCCGGCTCGTGGCGCCCAGCTGCTCCTCCAACTCTTCCAGCAGCGCCTGGTGGCCACGCCGAGATTCGCAATGGAAACACCGGGGAATCTGTGGGAAAAGTATGGAAAAATGGGACAAGTGGGGGAAAAATGGGAGAAAAATGGGGGAAACACCGGGAAATTGGGGAAACATCGAGAAAAATGAGGGGAACTGGATGATTTGGATGGAATTTTGAGGGTTGATGAATGGTAATGATGAGTTCTTTTGGAGTTGCATATGTTAGACGCAAGCTGCAAGGATTTTTCTAGGACCACTGCCTCCAAAGACTGGAAAGGGTTGGGTTCCTGTAAGCATATATAAGCCACAAGAAAGAGTATCTTTGGGGGGGGCCAGAAGAACCATGAAGAGCGGCCAATCTGGCTTTGCTACAGCAACTGGGTGCGGAATGGGACCTATCGTGGTCACGTTGACACTGTGCTGCCTACGAATTGTTCATCTTCAACTTGTGCATCAGTCTAACATGTTCCACCTCAAGTTTCCACGCTTCACTTCTGGAAACCAAACACCCCCAGTCTCCTGTACTTCTGCACATTTTTTCTAATTCTATGGATTTGTTCAACAAAGTAAGTCTATGAAACTGGGCAATGGGAAGAAAATGGCAGAAAACCAGGAGCTGCCAGGCGAAGAGGTGATAATTGTGTCGAGTCTGTGGGTTTCCTGAAAACCCACTTTGGACACTCACACAGAACCCCAAAAAGAAACCTGCCATCTCCAATCCGAAATCTTGAAATCATCCTTTTCCTTTCCATATGCTGCAGAAGTCACTGCTTGGAAACATGCAACTCTCAACCGGAACTGTGCTACTCAAAATAGACGTCAGGCTGTACAACGTCCTTTGAGACAAAATCCAACCGATTGAGGGCGACCAGCTCTGCGTCCACTGCCTCAGGAGGAGGAGCCTGGTCAACAAAAGTCTGCTGCACAAAAACGCTTACTGCGTGTGCAATGGCTGCATTCATTGCAGCAGGGTAAATCTTGGCAATAGAAGTACGAAACTGCCCTGCTGCATCCCTGCCCTGCAGGGAAATATGGGTGCCCTTCGGGTGAGGGCATCTACCTACCCTACCTAGCGCTTGAATTTGACATCGCAGCCACGGAAGTCGTACGAGCATCAAGGTGGTGGGTTTCATTCCTGCACAATGGAAGATACATTGGTCAAACGTTACAAAAGTAACGCAATGCAGTCTTTTCATCCATCTCATTGCCATCGACGACCAAGTGCTCGCTGGCCGAGATCGGCAAGCCCACACCGGAAAGGCCGGGTGCTCAAGGAAGGAACAGCCGCCGGTGACAGCACACCAAAAACACATCTCGATCATAAACTGCATAAGGGCTGTACCCAAAAGCGTTTGTTGCCATTGCCGAGCACTATTGCAGGGCAAACCATTCAGTTCATCGTAGCTGCGGAGGGGAGGCGGCCCGCCAGAAATCAGTCTGGCGGCCGAGTAAGACTCGCACGGTGGTCCCCCTCCCACTCCAAAAACAGCACCACTTTGAATCTGCTTGGTCCAAAAGATTCTGCTGTTCGACGTAGTCAGGTCGCAGCAATCTCCTTGGAGACAGAAATCCACGCTAATGCAGAAAATGTGAAAGTGACCCTGAACGATGTGATTTTCGATCTGGTGTTGTAAATCACCTTCACGGCGGTAGCCAGAGAAAAAATGGATGAAGCAAAGCGTCTTCAAATGTAACTGCGCATAAAGTCTCGAAAGACCCGCCATTGAAAAGCATCCATGGTGTCCGTGTTCTTCACCTTTAACAGAATGCATAATGAAGCAAAGCTCAGAAGAGGCCGCAGAGACGTCAGAAGAAGAATGAGGCAACATCTCCTGGGTGTCAATCTGCGTGCAAATGCCAGCTAAGCCTTCAAATCGGAGGCTGCCAGTAACCTCTTTGCGCTGCTTCCACTTCTGCATCATCGCGGCGGCTGCCGAGGAGTGCGCAGGAGGTAGATGAGGTCCAAAGGCACGGGTGGCTGGGATGCATGCTTTGGTCGGCAACCAGCCAAGCTGCCGCATCTCCCGCGCAAGCTGACGGTCGCTCTCATTGAGTGCCTCCAACTCGTCGTCCGCCAGCGCAGGAAAGACTGCACGAATACGGCGAAGGCATTCTGTAGAGTGTCGAAGGTGGGCGCAAAGTCGGGCTCGGCAATGATATAGTCGGCCACAATTTGCGCACGTACCATCTGTTGCGTAATGCTTGACAATGGTTTGGTAGTCATGCATCTGAACGGCGTGCATGGCCAAGGCTCGTTTGGATGAAAACGTTTGATCACAAAGTTCGCAAGTCCAGCTTATTGAGGAGGCCTCAGGTTCAGCATCAAAAGGCACAACCCCAAAGTGCCGAAAAGATTGCTGGATCCACATCTGCCAGATCACGGTGTGCGCATTGGCCTGATGGTAGGCTCTGCAGGCTCGTTCGGCTCGGCGTAAATGGCCCTTCCATCGTGAGTCAAGTTGAACAACTGTGACCCAATCAATCCACGTAGAATCGGAGGTGAGGCCAAAATGGCGATGGCTAAATCGCGCCAACCAGGCAAAGGATTCGTGCAGAAGGCACATCCATGATCCTGCTTCATTTCGCACCTGTGCAAGAGCTCGCCAGTGCACGTCAGGGCACTGTAAAAGCATGCGCTTCAAATAGCGAAGCCGAGCAAGGTGAAGTTGGGCACGAGGGGGTAGGATTCCACAAAGGCCACACAAAGTCTCAACTGAGCATGAAAACGGTGGCTGTCCACGCAATTCTGGTCGAGCAAGGGAATACAACATGGGTCGCAAACCTGCTTCCCAAGTAGAAAGCCACTCATCAGTGAGCCAGCTCCAGGTATGAGCGTTATACAAGAATCTACTCATAACCAGTGCGTTGAACACTTGGATCTTGGTACGTTGAGCAACGCCTTGTTTGTTGAGAAAGGGTCGACACAAGGGTCCCCAGGCTTTGCGTGCAGCGGTGATGCGGTCACGGATGGCATGTAACGGCTTCGCATCATTGTGAATCCACGTTCCCAAATGTTTGTAAGCCATGACAACGGGCACTGTCAGGAGAGTATCTGTGGCCTCCTCGTGCACGGTCCACTTACCGCCTCGAGCTGCAACCTTCTCTTTGAAATGCCTAGTGCGGGCTCCACGCCATGCCATTAAGAGCTCAGTTTTGCCCGCTCCGTACGTAAGATCAAGGCCTCTTTTGCTGGCAGCACAATGGATGGCAGAGAGAGAGCACTCGGCCAAAGTGATCAAATGGTCATTGTCTGGAGCAGCAAGCAAGATGGCAAGGTCATCAACGTATGCTACTTCCGCCCAAGAAGAAACAGGAAGATCATTGCTGATGGTAAAATCATCGACTGGGGTAAAATCCCCCATCCAACTTGCATCAGACTTGCGCATGTCCAGAGTCACATCGCGGAGGATAAGGGCCATGGTCAAATTGAAGGCAGCATCGCCAATGGGATCACCAGGTCGAGTGCCCCTGGTTGTGACTGCTACCTCGGAAATGCCGGAGATTTCGAAGCATGTGGACTGTAACAAGTCCTTCAGCAAAGAAACGGCATGAGAAGCCAAATTCGGAATGGCAACATCGTTCTGAGCAGTGGTCAAAAGGTCAGAAATGTGTTGAGGATGTACGCCAAGTCGATGCATTGCGCAGACAAAGCCTGTCTCGTCCAACGGTTGGTCAAAAAGGCCCTGTCTGATCACACTGTAAAAGGCAGCTCTGAGATCCACAAACAGCGCAGCTGAAGGGATTTTGCGAAGAGCCGCCTGTGCCAAATGCGACTGCACAATATGGTGGGCAGAATCACTGCCAACGCCTTTGCGTCCGCCAAACTGGATGTGCGAGAGCACGGAAGTCCATGAGGCCACCAGCTGCTGTCGTAAAATGGCATGATAAATCTTGGTGGTGTAATTGTTGAGGAAGATGGAGCGGTACCCCTTAGGGTCATCCCGAGGAAGCTTTCCCTTGTGAAGGGGAATAAGTCTTCCAGTCCGCCAAGCCGCTGGCTCGCGAGCTTGCATAGCAATCTTGGAAGTCAAGATCGTCAAATGTTTAGCCAATGGTTCGCCTCCTGCTTTCAATATGTCAGGTGGGATATTGTCCGGACCAGGGGCTTTGCCACGCTTGAGCTTGTGCAGCTGCTTTTGAACCTCTGCGAGAGTAGGCAGAACTTCGAGGGCAAAGTCACTAGGAGAAATGCCCAAAGTAGGTGGCAAGCCACGCCAAAATTCTGACCTGGCGACAATGTAACCAGCCTCAACCTCCGCGAACTGTTTGAGCCAGAGCTGTTGTTGCTGTGTAAAAGAGGTGACTGGGCCGCCTTCAGCTTGAAGGGCAGGAAGAGAGCGAATGGGTTGTTTGTGCCCCTTCTTGGCGCCAAGTCGAGTCAAAGTACGATAAACCGTACGAGCATCATGGAGATCACCTGCGGCCGCCATGTGTTGAACGAGGTCATCGTAGAAGATCTGTTGATCAAGATGAACTTGTCGGCGAACGTCCTTCTCCAAGAGCTTCAATTGGGCTTTGAAGTCTTCAGTGTGCATGAGATCGTTTTGACGTCCGTAATCAAGGCAAGATCGTTTGAGTGCGATCAAATTGCGTGTGGATTCACGGAGGCGAGGCCGTACTCGATCATGTTTGGTTTTGGTGAAGAACTGCTTGGCCAAGTCAAGGAGATTGGATTCAAATTGGTCAGCATGCGCATCCACATGAACTGGCCAGGCTGGAATGGGTAATGTCTCCAAAGCTTCTTGAAACTGCTGGCATTTGACAGGATCTAAGAAAGCGAGGGAATCCCATTGCACTCGATCAGTGACAGGGTCAATGACAATCCATCCACAAGCATGCAGGCAGACAGGAAGATGATCTTCATGACTGAAGCCTCCATCATGTTTCTGAGCGACCCACGTCTGACTAGAAAGAGAATGTGCTGCGGCTGAAGTCAAAATATAATCACGTCGAGACTTGGCTCCTCGCGGATGGGTCCATGTGTGATGAGCTCCTGTGTGGCACCGAGCCATAGTGGTCGGAGCATACCACTGAAATTCGGTGAGAGCAGCTTCAAAAAGTTCGCCAGGGCCATTTGTAGGTTCAGCACCATGGGTAGAGAACAACGTGGTCTCATGCGAAGCCAGTGGGGCGTTTGCATCAATAAAAATCCAAGTCAGGGGAGCAATGTCAGCCTTGCGCACTGCTGCCTGGGTTTCAGTCCACCACTGATGGATTTCTTCGAGATCACATTGAGAAGTTTTACATGGCACGTGCAGGACAATGAAGGAAAGACGACATTGTCCATGTGTCAAATTGACAATCAGGCGCCTGGGATCTGCATGGGTAACAACCGCTTGGAAGTCGACAAATTTCGGCTGGAGGTCAGGAACGAGGACCAAATGTTGATGGATCCATAATTCACAGCCAAAATGCTGCGCACGACTCCAACGTTGAGCTCCTGAAGCAAAACACTTGTAGTTGCCAGCAGTGTATGTGCCAACGTCGCGGCGGGTCTCCTGAAGTCCTGCCACGTGAATACCATCTTGATGCCATTGGTGGGCTAAGCGGAGTGCACGTTCGGAGCTGGAGGAAGTGGGCATGTCAGCATCAACAGAGCCAAGAGCAAGGACATTGGCAGTCATACAAAGAAAATCCAATTGTTTCCATTGCTCAGCTGGGTGATGCGGTTCAGATAAGGGCACACTCCGTGGTGAGAGCCGGGTGGAAGACATTGATGCAAGGTAGTGGGCGCATCAAGGAGCCAGGCCCAGTTCAGATCTGGGGTCTTAAGCAAGGCTGAATACCCTGTCAGGTCCAAAACTCCAACTGCTTGTCCAACTTCCATACAATGTTTCGCAACACCATCTGCCAACTCATTCCAAGGATCTCCGCAATGCCCTCGGACTTCAAGAAAAGTGCCGCGGCATTTTTTGAACCAACTTCCAAGCGTTTCACACAATTGGCAAAGAAGGGGATGTGCTGTGCAACCCCACTGATGGGTAGCCAGTTTGGCGCTGAGCTTCAAATCTGGTCGAATGACAATGTGGAGGTGTTGTTCCATCCCTAAGCACGCAGCCATGGCAGCACAAGCTGCAGTCACCTCTGCGGCAATGTTGTCAGGGCAATTGGCGCCAAGCCACTTGTCATGCGTGGTGTCAATCACGACTTGATCAGCAATGCACCCTTGAAGAGACGGCAAACCATCTGAGTCAAAATGGACAACGACGATGCTCCACGCGGCCTTGATGCCATCCGCCGCACCATCAACGTACAAAGCTATGCAGTCACACAGAGAAACTTCTTGAAATTCTGCTGGGGACGCAAGAGCGAAGTAAGTGGAAGGGTGCAGCTTGAGGCCCTCCGGTATGAAAGTCGGAGAGGGCAATACTCTGGCAAAGAAGGATGGCCAATTGGGGACCTGCATGTAAGCCACTTCAGGAAAGGAATGCTGTTCTTCCTTGTACACGAAGTTGTCAGCCAAGCAAGCAGTCAGGTTCAACGTGACCCTTGGCTGAAAAGCTTCTGCTGGTTCTTGCATAGGCACTGCAGGCTCAGCAGCAGCTGTCTCAAGAGGTGGAAGCTCTTCAGGATGAGGTGCCTGGGTACAGCGAACCTTGATCTGAACCAAGTTGAGTGCCTCATCAGTCGATGATGTAGAAGGTTGGGCGAACCGTTGACTTCCCAAGACATCCACAACAATGGAGCTTCCAGATTGGATCTGCTGCAAGGCATGCGGAGCAAAGTATTCTTGTCCAAATCCTACTCTACGAGGGAATCGCCGAAGAGGCCCGGGAAGCTCCAAAATTTCGACGACCATTTCTGCCGAGACATGGGCGGGCAAAAATGTAGCAACATGGTGTAGGGCTTGGCCTTCATCATCACGCACACGCGTGGTGAGCAACGCAGCAACTTGGTCCACTGGGAGTCCCTGCGCAATCAACACATGACCAAGGGTATGCTGCGTCAATGAGGAAGGAGGCATAGGTGCAACCCAAAAGAATTGAACGGGAAGTGTGCTATCAAAGTGATCTCCCCAGCGTTCAATCAATGTCCGATGCCACATCCAAGGTTGGTCTCTGAGACGCACAACTCTGTTTTGCACGCAGCTAGGCCGAAGGGCAACATGAAGAAACCAAGTGGTAAGATATGCAACGGGCCCTTCATCTTCTCGTTCCACTGCCGCTCCGTCAGGAAAGGCTCGCGACATTTCAACCAACCAAGTAGGTGCTGCTTCCTCTGCGCCCAAAAATGGTGGAGAAGCCGAATTTTGAGCCAGTTGTGCCTGGCGTTGTGCCAGATTGGTGACCACAGGCCTTGGAGGTGGGGGCCCTTGAGCGCGATTCAACACAAGCCTGAATGCATGACCATGGCGTGCATAGGCACGTTCATTGGGAGCGAACTGCCGAGCCCCGAACCAGAGCGAACATTCATTGCGGGACGCCTCAGGGGGACACTCCTCAGTCAGTTCCGCCATAATCATCACCGACAGGAGGTCAATGCGGTCACCCATCACCATCGCCAGTGAATGTGCAAGGCCGCGGTCGTACTCGCTATCATAAATAGACAGCACAATGGAACGTTGGAACCTCTGGGGGCGTTGCACCACAATGAGTTGGCCAATGATCTGACCGGATGCGTCCTCCGGCAGCGGATACACAATGTGAAACTCAACTGTAGCTCCGGGGAGGATGTGTTGGCGCCAGAGGTGCTTGATTTGGTCCTCCCATCGATGAGCATCCGGACCAAGAATAGCGATGCGAGTGTGGTGGCATCTCTGGTAACTCAGATGGTCAGTGAACCAGGTCTCTAAGCGACCAAGGCGTTCGACAGCTCCCGGGCCGATGGTGGCCAAGCGATCCCAATGCTCATGCAGCTCTTGTACCCAGGGAGCCAAAGTGTCCAACTCAAAAGCATCTTCTTGAAATTCTGGCAAGTTTTCTGCGGCGGTGCTCATGGCATTGACGGCTCTGAGGAACTCCTCCGTAAAGCTAAATTTGGAGTGTGGTACAGGACATATGCGATCAGATGACTGAGTATTCTCCAACTGGGGTGGTAGGCACAATGGTTGCCGACAAATAGCACCCAAGGTCTCAACCGTATTCAAGTCAACTGAAATTTGCAACAGTGCAATGTCCGCAGGATCTTGGATTCCAAGTTGTGCACGAAGTTCCGAAGGATCAAGCAGGCTGGGCGAGTATCCAGAACTTTCGGACCAACTGGGGGAATTGCCAAAGGTGAGCTCGTTATGCTGTTGTCGCCGGGCCAGAAGCGGCTGTGTGGGCTCATCACAATACAGTGATGGAGGAACCACGAGCTTGAGGTAATCACCATGTGTAGGTCGTAGTAAAGGATGATGCTGTGAAAGAACTGGTTGATGATTGTGAAAAAGAAGACATCGATCATCTTCCAGATGACAGTAGACATCGACTCCAGCACGTACGAAGATGGCTTGCATTGAGGCAGGAATTGGGGTGACCAGCACTCTCCGGTCAACCACCGGGGCAGTCTGATAGTGAGCCTCCAATGTATTTCCGTGCATCTCATAGTCAACCAAGCAAAGACGGCTAGGTTCTCCTGGTTCCATGTCTGCTTCCAGATGGACGATCAAAGGGGTAACATCATCAGGAAGGTCAGGAAGCTGGACATTGATCTCATAAAGTGCAACAATGTCGTCAACTTCCACATTCATGAGTCTTGCAGCATCTGCCATCATGCAATCATAGTCAGTCCAGTCAATACGGCCAAAAACGACTGGATCTTCCAAATGATGCAAATAAACAGCTCGCATGGTATGGGATGACGACGAGGACTCTGCTGCTTGCGACCCAGTGTCAACCTCATCAATGAGCGTGTCGCGGTCCTCAACTGCTGCAACGGGTATGTGAGCGCCTCCAGCAGCAGTCTGAACAGGATTGCTGGGAACTCGAATCCAAGCTGGTGGAGGCAATTCATGACGAACTTGAGAAATTTGCATAAGTGAAATCGGAGCATCCGGAACACTGCAGGAAACGGTCCTGCTGGGGGATTGAGACAGCTGGTGCGAAGAATTCAGCGACCATGGCTTGCTAGTCCAAGCCTCGAAGGCTGTCTGATGCATAGTGAAACTGGTCATTGGGGATGTCAAGTCATCAAGAATGCAAAGCTCGATCAAATCAGAAAAAGAAGTTCGGTAATGCCTGCGCTTCGGCTTGGCCATACGCAAAACCTCAGGTCTGAAGGCGGTGTCGAAACCCACATCCACCGCCAAATCCTCTGCATCTTGAAGTGCTTGCCAAGGAGAAAGAAAATCCACTTTGTCACATGCCGAGTGCATCCATGCCCTTGAATCCACAGACACGATGCCTCTGTCCTCCTGCCCTAGGTGTGTGTACAATGGAGTCACATCGCACCGGGCGTGCCAAAAGGCTGCATAGAAGGCAGCGATGACACAGGAGTGGGTGGAAGGCCTTCTCCCCCAGACTCTTTGCCGGATTTGCGCAAACGTTTGGCTTTGCGCTCTTCTGCCTCGGCGTGGTCCGTCAACTCTTGCAGAGAATGAACAACCTGCGTCAAGCCCTCTGCGATCTTCTGCGTTGCTTCTGAACGCATCTCTTCGTCCTTGACCTGCTTCAACTCGGGACTGGTGTCCTCCTCGTCGGAGACCGGGATGGGAGCGTCCCGTACCGCTTCTGAAGTTTTGCCAAAGCGGCGCTGAGCACGGACAAGCTTGGTCTTGGCCGAGGCAATTTGCGCCTGGATCGCTGTTTCCTGCGTCTGAAAGAGCCCAGCATACTCCTTCCATCGCGAAACGCTGTACTGCAAGAAAGTTCGCCAAGATGTCACGAGCCGTAAACGAGCAGCTTCGGCTTCTGCCACCTCTGTCTTTGCTCGTCCAATCTCGTCCACACTGGCATGGACTTGGCCTAAATTGAGCTGGAGATTGGAGTGATCCATTTTTTGGACTGCTTGTTGGACCTCTGGCGTCCAAGTGTCCTCTGATTGACGCAAAGCGCCAAGGATGTTCTGCAAATGAACCTCCGCAGGTGACATCGTGGGCTTGGGTCCAGCTGGTTGCACAGAATTGAGCACAGGCATCTGCTGCATCTGTTGCATCCAAAACTGATCCGGAGCAGTCATAGGCCCTTGGGGCAATGGTGGTGGCGGAGGAGGTGCCATATTCTGCTGCGAAGGCCCAGGCATTGACTGAGGTATCGCAGAATTCGGATAAGGTCCATAGCCATGCGGAGCTACCCAGTTTCCCGGTGGGAAATAATGAGCATTGGCATCGTAATGACTCTGGTTCTGTGCACCTTGTTGATGGGCGCCTCCATTTCGTTTGCCTCTCCTGGACTTCCGTCTTGGGGTCTGGCGACCTTGTCCATGGCCATGAGCACCATGATGCCATTCCGGGGTGTTGGACTCCGGAGGCGCTGCATGGGCATTGCCCGGCTGGTACGTATAGTCCATGACCTCTTGCCACGTCTTTCCACACCATGCACACCTTGGCATCGAAGACTTTGCAATCTTGAAGCAAACTCGACACCGCCGAGGTTGCTTTGCCAAAGCCATTGCAGCTGTGAGCCTGGCAATGAAATGGCGGTCGCGGCTGTGGTGGGCAGAAAGCACTTGACGAATCCTGGCCAGGGCCGTAAATCCCAAGGAAAGAGCTCCTGTGCGATGTAGATACCACTGCCTCCTCGCAGCGGCTCTGGCTCTTCGAAGAGCACGCTTCCTGGTCAACGTCACCGTGTCTGGCAAGTCCGACAAAAAGGCCAGTGAGATCCCTCTCGGAGGCAATGATCGATGCAAAGAGCAAGAAGATCCACCACCACCGACACATACACAAAGGCGATGGGGTAGAACTTCACCGGCTGCAGTGCTCACAAGGCCAAGCTGCAAAACACAGCGAGGCCCGCGGGTGCGCACAAACCCGCTTAGGCAATTGGGACCCGCCGTAACAACTCAGTCGAGGGGCGGCTTGGTCCAAAACCTTCTTGAAATCATCCATCCAAATCCATCCAGATCCATCCAGATCCACTTATGTAGGAGTGCCATGGGAAATGACCCATTTCTAACATCCCACCAGCGGCCACAAATCGTCGCGCCGCCTTTGGTTCCTGCGGTCCACGCAGTCCCGTTGCTTGGACCTAGGAGCTTTGGCATTGACGATTTATATACAGACACAATCAAATACACAACACACATGAGATATAAATTTCTCTAGATACGATTATATATCTATATCTATCTATCTATCTATCTGTCTATCTATATCTATCTATCTACCTATCTATCTCTATCTCTATCTCTATCTCTATCTCTCTATCTATCTATCTATCTCTATCTATCTATCTATCTATCTCTATCTCTATCTCTATCTCTATCTCTCTATCTATCTATCTATCTATCTGTCTATCTATATCTATCTGTCTATCTATCTATCTATATATCTATCTATCTATCTATCTATCTCTATCTCTCTATCTATCTATCTATCTATCTCTATCTATCTATCTCTATCTCTATCTCTCTATCTATCTATCTATCTATCTATCTCTATCTCTATCTCTATCTCTCTATCTATCTATCTATCTCTATCTATCTATATCTCTATCTCTATCTCTCTATCTATCTATCTATCTATCTATCTCTATCTCTATCTATCTATCTATCTCTATCTATCTATCTATCTATCTCTATCTATCTATCTCTATCTATCTATCTATCTATCTCTATCTATCTATCTATCTATCTATCTCTATCTCTATCTCTATCTCTCTATCTATCTATCTATCTCTATCTATCTATCTATCTATCTCTATCTCTATCTCTCTATCTCTCTATCTATCTATCTATCTATCTGTCTATCTATATCTATCTATCTACCTATCTATCTCTATCTCTATCTCTATCTCTATCTCTCTATCTATCTATCTATCTCTATCTATCTATCTATCTATCTATCTCTCTATCTATCTATC
>Ga0126342_10010970_pt1 | contig 16197 bp, 12 predicted proteins | sample Cyp1metagenome_FD_92528 | JGI IMG/M metagenome (GOLD analysis project Ga0126342, IMG submission 92528) | Coral microbial communities from Lord Howe Island, Old Settlement Bay, Australia - Cyphastrea 1 metagenome | ecosystem: Host-associated > Invertebrates > Cnidaria > Coral ... | reverse complement strand
TTCGTTGCTTCAAGCCGCAGTGGCCACACCATCCGCTAGGGCTCCTAGGGCTCAGACGTCTCCTCCTCCCCCCCCGTCCCCTACGTCCCCTACGTCCCCTGCGTCCCCTGCGTCCCCTACGTCCCCTACGTCCCAAGGTCCACTACGTCCTCTATACGTCCCCAACGTCCCCCACGTCCCCCACGTCCCCCAACGTCCCTGACGTCCTCTACGTCCCCAACGTCCCTCACGTCCCCGACGTCCACGTCCCACGTCCCGGCGTACACAGCAGGCAATCCTCCTTTCCATTGTGTTTCCATTCAACCCCACTGAAGACCATTGAATTAAATCACCAATTTTCCAATAGGAACCAACACTGGTTGGTGGTTTCAACCCCTCTGAAAAATATGAGTCAGTTGGGATCATTTTTCCCAATATATGGATTGCTATTCAACATATGGAAAAAATGTTCCAAACCACCAACCAGAACATAAATCAACCCGAATCTCTCAGCTTTTCCATTCCCCGGCTCCAGTTCCAGGTGTCCCTGGCAGCGATTTGTTGATGTTCTGGGTCTCCTTCAATCGATCCCCCGTCGAGCCCGACCTGGCGCAGCAAGGGGTGATGGAAGTTGGTGGGATGGGATTCCTCCCAATGATTAGTGGATGGATATGGTGGTTTAATATTCTTTAACATGGTTTAATGACATATCATATGAGTTTTCTAGAGTTTTCTGGTGCAAAGTAGCGAGGTGAAGGGTCGGATGACCCGAATAGCAACTACGAGACCCGGCAGGGTGTAGGGCTAGGGCAATGATGCAATGATAGCCAGCCGTTTTGCAACCCTTCCAGCTCGAGCGACGCGTCCAACGGTCCAACGAAGTGGATAGGAAGACTGGTTGGTCCCCTAAGTTGACGCTTCCCCTATGGTGAGAATGGTCATCTCCACCAAACAGCTCCAAAATGCATCTATCAATACTGATGATAACAATCATCAAACAAAGGATCATATCTTTAATTTCTGGTTCATAATCCACTAATTCTCGCCGGTTGATAAAGTGATTTACAGCCCATCTCTATAATTACACTATATTACACTTATATGGCCCATTTATCTAAGTGGAGATATTCCATATAATTACACAAATAACACCATGGGCATATTATCTTGATTTCTCTACTTACACGCGCACACACATATATATATATATATATATATATATGCTTCACGCAATATATACAGAACCTGCACAACCTACATGTAGATAGATAGATAGATAGATAGATAGATAGATGGATAGATAGATAGATGGATGGATAGATAGATGGATGGATAGATAGATAGATAGGTAGATAGATAGTAGATAGATAGAGAGATAGAGAGATAGAGAGATAGAGAGATAGATAGATAGATAGATAGATAGATAGAGATATTACGCAAATATATATATAGACATTGTGACATATGAATATACAACATACGCCCAGGTTCCTGTTTGCGGACATATGAAGCATACGTCCAACTGGGACGCCCTGCTTCTCCAGTCTCTCCGAGCCGGCCAGGTCCACCAGGTGGAGGGCGCCCGTCAACTCCTGGGACCGGCTCGGTTCAACGGTTTCAGGAGGGATCTGGCGGGGCAAAGGTTTAAAGACATGTCTGAAAAATAAGGCATATAAAATTCCCAAGTTTTTTTTGGCGCGAATTCTTTATTGACATCTCACAGTAAATTGAATGAATTGAAATTGAGTGCTTTGATCTCACCAGTTCGAAGAGTGGCTTGAGCATGGTTTGACTAATTCATGTGATTTTGTCATGGTCTAATTATGTCTAATTTTATGTTCACCAAACCATAGCTTATTCTTATTTTTTTAAAACTTGAAAAAAAGCGCGAAAAAAAGCAAAAAAAAAGCAAAAAAAAAGCAAAACAAAAGCAAAAAAAAGCAAATCGAAAAAGCAAAAAAAAGCAACAAAAATGCAAATGGACAAGTCCCTTTTTTTTCCCATTTTCCCCCCTTTTTGACGTTCCTTTTTTTTCCCATTTATTTTGCTTCCTGTTTTTTTCGGTTTTGAAGTTTTGCTTTTTGATTTTCCATGTGTTTTCCTTTTTTTTTGGCTTTTTTTTTCAAGTTTTAAAAACATTAGAATAAGCTATAGAGGTGGACATAAGTCTAATTCATATGAAAAAAATGAGCTTGATACTGCGGATTGTGATATGCGCAGCCCTTAGGGTGCACGCGTCATGCCACCAGTGGTAGTCTGAAAGATTCTGAAAGTGACTCTGCTCGGGGGTATGGGTGGGCAGAGTTTCATGAAGCAGAGATACATCTTGATTCCCTTCATGCTTGTGATGATTCTGGATGCAAAAATGCTCCAGGGGAAGCCGGCTTATAGCGATGGAAATCAGCTGCTTCGTAGGCTAGAAGTGCCACATCTGATTTGGCCCGTTGGTGAGCAGCGCTATGTGGCTAAAGCTATGATCATCTTTTTGAGGGCAGCCAAACTAGTGACAGGTCCTCTTCAAAATGAGAAGATCTCATGTAAACCAACCAACTTGTGAGATGACCAAGTTGGCTTCATGAAGCCGAAGCCACACTGAAGTCTGGACCTTACCGCTATGCACACAAATACTTCCCTCTGTTTCCATTCCTCCCATTTCCATCCATTTCCTCCCCTAACAATTTTCCCATACTCTTCCGTGATTCCTTAGACTTCCCGCATATTTTTCACCACATCTTGGTGTTTTCACCCAGCCACGCAGTTCAGCTCACGGTTGACGCCGTGCAAATACATGGCGAAGATGGAGTGCGACCGCGAGGACGTCGCGTTCATCTCGGTGGAGCCGACCTGAGCCCAGCAGCCTACGGTTGAGATCTTTTGGGGCCATAGCTATTGAAAATGGCCATAGAAATAGTGGATTTATCCAGCTATAAAATGGTGGATCTTTCCATAGTTATGTAAACGTTTACCAGAGGGTATAGCAGGTTTCTACAGAATGATGTTTGATCAAGTAGTTATTTTTTTCATGGTCAATCTTTGATAGCCCACAACAAAATAAATTGTTTGCTGGTGACGGTTATGTTCATTTGTTTCACAAAAAAACTAAAGGATTAGTTTCTACCCATCCAGGCGGTTGGGGATGTTTCGCAATGGCCAGCTGGGGCCTTTGACCAGGGCAACCCCACAGCCTGCAACCCATGAAAACCAACTCCTCAAGGTGGTAAAATGTGCAATGACCATCCCCTAATCTAACAGTTCGCTATGGAAAACCACCATTTGTTTAAATGGTACATGACTACCCATGGCTCATTTTCCATGGCTATCTGAGATTACCTGAAGGTACAAAATATTATAAACTCACAATTTTCAGGTACCCTTTATTGGAGGTACCATACATGAAGCCAATTTTTCAAGGCTATTTTTTTTTAAATTCCAGCCCAAGGCACAGCACGTGCTTTGGCGGCCTTCTCCATGAGCCGCTGGATGTGGTCCATCTGTTTCACCTTCACCGGAGCCAAAACCCAACACTTCTCATCCCAAGAGTGGCTGGTTGATGGGCGTATTTCTATGCCGATGACCCCAGTATAGCCCCGTTATATTTATATATATATATATTATCTGGTACTTATGTGTATGTTGTAATGAACAGTTGATGAGCAAATGTAAGAGACATATGAATGAACTAACCCAGTTAGATAATGCTAGATATGGGATGGTATACCGACATACCCCAGTAAGTATATGTTCTTAACAGTTTAACACCTTATCAATTCCTGGATCCCGTTGCCATCACCACCAAGCGCTTCCCATTGCCTCCACTGAGGTAACGTTGGTCACCATGGTGCCGTAGGCCTCGTCGTGCTTGATCACGTGGACCAAGTTGTGCCCCTCGCTGTCCAACAGGTCCCGCAGCACCTGCTATTGATGCTGCAAGATCGGTACGAGGTGGTGCCCCCCCGCCATGAATCCTTGAAGCATCTCACTTAATGGCTGAGCAATATTGAGTAAAATACTCGCAACCCCCCTGTTCCGCCCACACACAACTTTTTAGGGAATCTTAAACATGTTTCAACAGAGTTTCCAGGGAATCATCAAACCCCCACCCCGGTTAAACTTTCTATGCCAGGGAATGTTCAAGGGAATGTTGAAGGAGTTTAGGGTTTAGGGTTTTAGGGTTGATGATGTTGATGTTGATGTTGATGTTGATGATGATGATGTTGTTGATGATGATGATGATGTAACATTCAACGCACGGGTAGCTAAGCTGCGCGTTGCAAGATGAAAGCCATGATTCTGGACATGCGCATTTTGTCCCACAAAACACAATGGTTTTCGATGTTCGGACACGTGGTGGACGTCGGCGTGGGCAAGAGAGGGGGTTTGCCCGTAATTAATAATACGATTCCAAGCCAGTTGGGAATCGGATCACCTACGTCAAGTCAGGCCATCAGCCACTTACTTCCTGGATTTTGTTAAAAGGAAAACTTGGAAATATCAACTCGCAAACCCCATATTTCAATGTAAAATGTGCCATGGTCAAGTTACAGAGTATGTGGGGTATGTCATCCATTCCACAATGAGAATCCTATGGAATCCTTATAAGTGCTTTATGAATCCTCGTTCATGGAATGCTCGCAATCCCTGAGGAAGGCCTATTTATCCAAGTTTTGACCATGGCACACGTGGTTTGCGGCCATCTGCACATTTTACATCATTATAAATCGTTACGAATCACTCCAAATCCTCAAAAATCACCCCCACTTCACCCCCCACCGCCATCCACCACCGCTGTCCCAGCCATCAGGCAGCACCCCATTGCCTCATTGTAGACCTCCAGGAAGGACACCTTTAAGGTCCACTCCCAGCCTGGCGGAACTGATACATCACTGAAACCCATCAGTTTCTCCCACCTTTTTTGAAACATAGGTCTGTTGTATTGATCCCTTCTGTTAACCAAAAGTTTATACTATATACATGGATGGTAATTTTGGGATAATCGGATGATAATAGAGTGAACCGCTTTAACCCACCAAGTGTATGCGTATGGCAAAAATATTCATCGTGCATAAAACTTCAAGCCCAGAACGGGGAAGAGGGGAACATATATTCAATCAATGGATTTGTTTAGGGGAACATTTACAGGACACCCCTATATTTCATATGAAAATCAATGGTGTCCTACAGACTTTCCCTTAAACCAATCCATTGGTTCAATCATGCTGCAAGAAATGAATGCCATGTCTCCATCTACCTCAAATGACATCATCAAATGACATCAAATCTGAGGCGAGAGTGATCAGCACACTTTGGAAGTAAAGGCGTGCTGTGAACCCACAATTAATATGGGGTAAACAATGTTAAGCACGGTTAAACCGTTAGTTGTTCGCTGGAAACCAATCAATGTTAACCACATGTCAAAATCCAGCAAAACCCCAGTGTGTTCAATTTAAACCGTGATAATTAAAAAAACGCTTTTTCTTTTTGCTGATGATCTTCCAGGGCCACGCCTGCGGCGCGCATGGCTTCTGAACACTGCAGGATCTTCGACAAACATCGAGGGATGAGACCTGCACAAGTGAATGCTTTCGTGGCTGAGATGACCTTGGGATTCTATAATTATACAAATATATGTATATGGGTATTGGAATTATATGATATATATATGTATATAATTCCAATAGCTTTCATAGTTTTAATATGTAATAGTAAATAGATGTTAACAGCGTTCATAATGTGTAAAAAAATCACTAGATTGTTCATAGTTAGTAGATGTCAACTGCTGCCCTAGAAGGCGATCCGACAGGACCTACGGAATCTCAACCGCTGCAGCATCGGGTGTTTCTATATTTTTTAATGGAAATTCATGGAACCAAAAAAGAATCTACTTCCTGGCTGCTTTCAGGTATGGCAGTCACAAATCAAGTTTGCTTGCTCCAATCCCGGTTTGATTGCTCAAAATTCCTTCCTTGCCCATGATTTGGCACCATGTTTTGAATGGTTGGATTTGGGTCTAATTCCAGAAATAAGTGAGTCCAAATTGTTCTACATTTCTCTTCTTTCTACCCTCACACTCTCCCGGTTGACTACCATCCATTTGGGTTTGTCTGAGAACAGCGTACCCCATTCCATCCACTGGTAAATCACCATTCTCCGTATTGAAAAACAATTTCATGGCTTTGTTGAAATCCCAATTCTTAACGGTTAATCAAATCACAATTTGGACTGGCCAGCGTTCATTTTTGTCCGGAATTTCCCAGCGATTCTTCAGGGTTAAATCCATAAGTTACAGTAATTAACTGGGCCCCAAAAATGAGCCAACAGAGTTTCGTTTGGGATCTGATATGATCGGGGAAGGGATCAGTAATTGGATTGATTATAAAAATCAAAAAATATATTCAGTTTAAAGTGGTTAAAATCATAAGCGTCTTATTCCCTATTTTTAGTGTTTGAATCCTTGTGCTTCTCGAGATTTGTCCATCTACAACTTGATTTTGGGTAAAGCTTTACTGCTCAATTGAATAGTCCCGTCCCCCTAATATGAAACACCCCCATTGCATTTCCCAACTGGGAATTCCCTACTAAACCAGGGTTTTTCTCGAACATGTGGTGGTTTGTTATTGTTTAACCACATTATTTGGTGCCGGGCATCTGATAGCTTCGCGACCGGCCCAAAAAGACCACTGAGCTCTAGGCACGTCTAGGCACCGAGCCAACCAGAGAAAAGGGTGCCATAGGTTAGGTTACTGAAATCTCTATCACATAAGTTATATATTAAACAACCGATGGACTTGAGATAGGCATCTGTTTTGAACTCTAACGATTCAAGCTGCTTCAAACATCACCTTGGAATTTTCATCAAGGCACACGCAGCAACATCTGAGATCTAGGACACAGTCGTATCCTCAAACATCTTTTGGTCAGGTGGGATGTCATCTGCCACCAGATTCTCCTCTTCAGTCTTGCCTTTGACGAAAGGAGCATCTATATGTAATGGCGGATTGATTCGACAACAGTCGACCAGTTCGCCTCATCCATAGTAGCTGTCAAGCGCATGAACTGTTCAGCTTGATATTAGCCAACCAAACACCACATTATTTACCATCATTTACCTACATGTACACAACCTTATGACATACCATTACCATCCATTAAACACCATGAACCCCCATAAAATGGTAAATTACCAAAGGGTAATGGTAAAACAACAATTAATAAACCATCCCCCAAATCTCAATTTTTATAGGTGGTATAAACCATTCCCAAATGGGTGGTTTATGGCATTGTTTTACCCACACAATTATAATTTATCCAGATCATAGTCATGAAATCCTCATCTTCTCCATCTCTTTATTGTGACCATTATTTACCTACATGTGCACAACCTTGTCTGGTTGGTGGTATACCTACCCCTCTGAAAAATATGACTTCGTCAGTTGGGATGATGACATTCCAATATGATGGGAAAAATAATCCAAATGTTCCAAACCACCAGCCAGATATATATATATATATATACACATGTATGTCATTGTATGTCTGTATGTATAACATGTGAACACCATTATTAACCATTGTTAACCATCATTCACCATGATTTGCCATAACCATCACCAAAGAACCTGTGGGAATATTGAGGGTATATCAACATTAGTCATCACTAATCACCGTTTTTTTTTACAATTGTTAACCATCATTCACCATGATTTTACCATAACTGGTCATTGGTTTGAACCCCTCTGAAAATATGAAAGTCAGTTGGGATAATTATTCCAATATATGGGAAAAATGTTCCAAACCACCAGCCAGATCATGGTGGAACATATCGATTCACTGGTTGGTGGTTTTAACCATCTTGAAAAATATTAGTCAATGGGAAGGATGACATCCCATATATTATGGAAAAAAACATGTTCCAAACCACCAACCAGATGACTATGTGTATCTATATGCTTAATATTTAATGTTCCAAACCACCAACCAGTTCTGCTATCGCTTCTCCAAGTATTCCCAGCATCCCTTCGCATCTGGCCGCACCTCGCCCCCCCGAGGCCACGCCCGGCTCGCCCTGCACGGTGAAGGTCTTGCCGCTGCCCGTCTGGCCGTACCTCGGCCGGGACGGTGGGACCGGAGGAGTTTCCGAGGAAAAACCGAGGGAAAATGGCAGAAAAATGGGAAAAAAAAGGAAAAATGGGTGAACGTTGGGAAAAACTAGGGAAGAATATGGATGAAACTTGGATCAGACATTCTTTTGTCTTGATGAATAGTGATGGAAAATTGACTCTAAGACCCATGAAAAGTGGAAGATTTCCGCTGTTTTGTGTTGGAAATGCATGATTTTCACCTATTGAAAGTGAACAGTAGATGAAAGATGCTTATCCTTGATGAGCAATAGTTGAACATGGATGAACCTTGATGAACAATGGATGAACCATTTTTTAAAAATGAATTATGTTGGAATTATATGATTTAATTTGATGGGAGCATTTGTCTATCAAAAGCCGTGATTTCCAGACAATATATCATAACTTATGTCGACTCTTGTGCCCATTGCAAAGAAATGAACATTTGATGAGCCATGGTGGGTGGCTTTTCATAGGCTGGTGACCCAGCAACACAACGCGTAAACACTTGAGCAACGTTTGGACTTGAGTGTGACGTATCAAGATCATATTTGATCATAGTATCAGGGAGAATGGCGGTATAACCGGCAAAACATCAGCCACATCAGAACGGGCCAATCACTTTGCATCCACCCAACACTGAGATGACATGCCCTGAGCGGTTCAAATATGGTTGAGAAATCTGGCTGAAGTATGTTTGAACATAGCTATGGGAAATTGCCCATTTAATTAAAAGTGAGTACAGATCTATATCTATCAATATCAATCTATCTATCTATCTATTTATCTATCTATATATGTATAATAATTTACCGATTAAACCAGGTGATTTTCCATTGCTATGTTTAATAACCAGAGGGTAAAATGATTCACTAATCTAAAAATAGCTCTTAGCATAAGGCCACTTGGGGATGATTCCCCGCACTAATTAGTCACTAACCAGATAAGTTGTCGACTTCACTCCATGACAGCCGAAAATTCTTCCAATGACTTCCCATTGAAAAACCACCTTTCTTTATACCAGGCGATACAGGCGGAACTAGGGAAATGTTGCCTGAAAAAACTGGGGACCTTAACCACCAAAAGCCGGTACATTTTCACTGTGCATGTTTCCCAAGGCAAGGACATAAGCCAAAGACGTGTTTGTTTTGCTCCGGATGGTTGTTGGGTTGTCCTGATTGCTGGTGATACTCTGAACTTGATTGCTGAAATCAATCTGTTTATAGTTGCTGAACTCTTGGAGGTTTGAAAACACTTCTCTGGACTGGTTGGCGGTTTCAACACATTCCAAAAATATTAACCACATATTAGCCATCTCAACCAGTCATCCCAAGCTATCCCAAGTATGAAAGACAATCGTTGAAACCACCAACCAGTTTCTTATTGATGAAATCAACCAGCCAGCGCAGCACTGAGGCCGCAAACGCAAAGATGCAAACCTTGTAGCCGTCCTCGGGGAACCATGTCCCATTGGAACGGTGATGCGTCAGAAGGACCAACGTGGGAAGATGAACAGGTTGAACAGTAAACATGGAACAAAGAATCGAAACATGGATCCAAATCTAAGGCCCTGGGGACCACATTTGTCGGTCTCTTTCTGGTATTGATGGTATTGGTATTAACCATCTAAGAATTTCATTGGGGTGACCCTCTTTGGGGATGACCCCCATGAGCCTGTCACATTGGATCATGTAAGGTTTCAAAAACGTGTCCGATCAAATATGGATACCTGTATCTTACCCTAAGATGATCGTGAAATCCAACAAGAAAATCATCATGAACTTTCCCATGCCCTTGGCACATGTCCAAAATTGGAGAATTCCATCACAAAATTTCCTGGTCAACTCCACATGTTTGATTATTATCTCATCTTGTTTCATGGGTAAATCCGGATTTTCAATGGTTAAATCCATTTTGTAAAGGTTCGATGGCCATGATTCAATCCCAATCTTTCATGGCTAAATCCAATTTTGAATGGTTAGTTTCCAAATTTCTTCCCAAGTTTCTGGGGATAATTCACGCTAAATCCCATTTTTTGATGGTGAATTCGGAGGTTTTTCGCCTCAAAGATCCGACTTGGCCAGCGCACCAATGCTGATTGCACCAGACCGCTGACTTCATCGAAGATGGCCTAGAGAAACAGACATGGTGCAGGAAAAGGCCCTAGTCACAGTTATAAGTTGGTTTATAAACCAATGATACTCTATAATAATATCCCCTGAAAAACCTGGTTAATCAAATTATACGACAACTTAGCTAACTATGGGGATCTTCTTATGGGAAGTGAAAGCGGGATATAAATGCATAAGAATGGGATGCTAATAGGAAATAATGGGATGCTGATGGGCGTTAATCAATATATCACCTTCTGGCAAAATAACAGGTGGCGAACTGGAAAATCATTGGTTTTTCTAGGTAAATCATCGAACTAAATGGCCCATAGCTCCCATAGTTATGGTAATTCCAACAGTGGGAAATCACCGGGTATATTTCAGTCATGTTTCAATATGGATGTCAAGAATTTTGGGAAATAATATGCAAGGAAAAAACTGAGACAGAGAAACTACATGGATCAACATTAATCAAAATTAGCCAACATTAATCAACAATCAGCAAATAACACCATAGTAAATCCCAGTAATATCGGTAATAACCACTAAGCACCAGGAATAACCAGGAATAACGAATGATAAAATCCTTCCCAATAATTTCCTGAGAAATGACATTCAGGTGAGCCAACATATTATGAACATTTTAGGGAAATTAGCATTACCAATAATCACCTGAAATTATTGTATTTTTCAGCAATCATATTTCCCCAGTCTCGTCGCAATATTTCAGCCAGTGATCAGTAATATATAAATGTTATATAATGGGGATGAACCTGGTATTTCACTGGGATAAAGGGATATGACCAACACTGACTAACCATCAACAATGGGGACTTGCCGATCAAAAATGTGAATATCATGGAATATACTGATACAACGTGATAAACGGAAAGTGGAAAGTAGTTACTAAATGTTACTAAACGTTACTAAGTAAAGAATGGAAGTTATATGATGAAATCAAAGTATAACATGACCTATAGATACCTATAGTATGACTAGGATCTGGCGGATATGGGAAAACATGACCCATATAATATGAACAATCCAATTTTTACCTTTTTAGCAATCCGAGATAAGAACGGATAATCCCCATGAATCCCCAGGGGTATCAATGATTCTCCTGTTCCGCTCATCGCCGAAGACAGGTTTCATCCCATATCTTTACCCTGCGTCCACCATCGCCTCCTGCGTGGCCAGGGGTTCGAAGACGCGATCGAAGTTGAAGTTGTAAGTCTCTGTGAGGTGCTCCAAGGTGATTTTGTTCTGCGACGGCGAGTGGCATAGCACAGCATAGCACATGGGTCAACCTTTGGTACGAACTGGTACTTCAATATCTGTAATTAATCATCTTTCACCTTTTGGCGATCAATGGTAACATGTACTAACCAACCAAAAATCATTTTTTGGGGGGATGCGGGGGGTGTGGGCAGCTATCTAAGATTCACCAGCACGGCATGCTATGAACCAAATGGCGCCCACAAGAAAGGATAAGAAAAGGTGAAACGAGTAGTGTGGCAGAAATGGTCGAAAAAACGCCCAGTGACCCATTATGATCCATTTGTCTGGTTTATGAAGATTGATAACTAGTTGAGGCACAAGGTCAATCCTTTTTTCATGCCAAACGCAGATTTGGGCAAACGTGTGCCAATAAAACTATCCTCATTAGGCCCTTGCGATTTGATGGGCAAAGAAGGGGATTTCACCAGGTTAGGTTGTGTAACCCACCAAAGCATCTTTTCTGTTCCGTTTCCTGCAACTTTCGGAGATGTTTTTCCGGCCGAGCAAGCAATTCATTTCAGACATAACTGAGCTGATTCTCAGCAGCAGCAGGGATGACGCCGCCAAACTCCGGCTCGCCCCAGGTCACTAGAGCTCCGCTGGCCAAGATCGCGGCAAAGGCTGAGCGTGAGGCATGAATCTGCTGAACGTCATGGAGCTGATCCCGGACCCTGCTGCAGTCACCACCCATCTCAGGCTGGCCCCATGTCACCACACGTTTATCTGCCAAAATGGCAGCAAAAGCGGAGTATGTGGCTTGCATCTGCTCAACATTATAGAGCTGATCCTGGACTGCAGTGCTGTCACCACCCATCTCCGGCTGGCCCCATGTCACCACACGTTTATCTGCCAAAAGGGCAGCAAAAGCGTAGTATGTGGCTTGAACCTGCTGAACGTTTGTGAGCTGATCCTGGACTGCAGTGTTGTCACCACCGCGGCCCGAATCACCCCACGTCACAACCGTTCCATCTGCCAGAATTGCAGCAAAAGCAGAGATTGTGGAACAAATCCGCCGAACGTTCCTGAGTCGATCTTGGACTGGAGTGCTGTTAGCACCATCTTCAGGATCACCCCACGTCACGACATGTCCATCCTCCAAAATAGCTGCAAAAGCTCCGCCGGTGCCTTGAATTTGCTGGACGCGCCTGAGCTGATCTTGAACAGCAGAACAATCACCACCGAGATTTGGATCGCCCCATGACACCACGGTTCCGCCGCGCAAAATCGCAGCAAAAGCACGGTTTGTGGCACGAACCTGCTGCACATGTCTGAGCTGCTCTTGCACTTCAGCACTGTCGCCGCCACAGTCTGGATCGCCCCATGTCACCACGGTTCCGTCTGCCAAGATAGCAGCAAAGGCCCCCGCCGAAGCATGAACCTCTTCAACTTTCTTCAGCCGATCTCGGACTGCAGCAATGTCACCACCATATGCTCCATCGCCCCAGGTGACAATCCTGCCACCTCCAACACACCACAGTGCAAAGGCCCCGTGCGCGGCGGCCATCTTTGGCCGTTGCGCAACGGCCGAAATCCAGTCCCCATCCCCAAGCCCTGCAGAGCTCAGAGACTCCATCAAATCCAGCAGGCGTCCGTCAGGCGCAGAGAGCTTCAGGAAACGTTGCCCAAACAACTCTTGCGCAGCAACTTTCACGTCGCTCACCTGGGTTGAACTGGTTGAACCTTCGCTGGGATATTCTAATCCCTGCGCCCAAATTGAAAATATCACCAAATTACCACCAAACGAAAGTCCTGGTGGAATGTACTTGCCTTGTTCATGAACTGCAGTCGTGGGAGGTAATTATTTAATATCATCGGGAAATGGGATTGCTATATCCATGAAATTCGAACATCCAGCCCCGACTATAATTCTAGTACCCGCCAAAAAGATACAGTAGAAAGGTAAAATCCTAAAAGAGGGATGAATTTCTATCTTCGTGGGGATAGCTGCAATACATCCAATCCGCCAAAAACATCAACAAATGATCAGCCTACCAAAATATAAAACATATATATATATATAATCACCAAAATAGATCACAATACAAATCAGATCCCCAGAAAATAAATAGAGAGCTCCCAAGAAACCTATAAGTCTGATTCCCCCAGAAAGATGATCTAAATCAATGACTCACAAAAACAATGTAATTATCCATATTATCCGCTGATAATTTACCATGTGTATTGAAAATGGCACATTTAGTTCGTCGATTTACCTATATATTAAAGATTGTGATTTTCCAGTTCGCTATGTTAGTTTACCAGATCAATGGCCAGTCCAGGAACCCAAATTGGAGGTACCTACCATATATAAGGCCTATGTAAGCTATGTAAGGGGATATACACCCAAAATATGACCTTATATGGTACAGTACCTCCATTTTAGGACCCTGGAATTCCCATTGACCAAAGGGTAAACCATATCCAGGCACCGTGCTGTGCAGTGGCAAGGACACCCTTTCAGTACGACCGCTTGGTAAAGCGACCTACCAGTTGTAGGCTGTCGGGTTCACCGTTGAAAAAACTGGGACTTACCATGGTTCAAAAACCATCCTGACATGGGAAACATATGGAAAACTGGGGAATTTGACATGGTTAAAATCCTGAAATAGGGATTTAATAATGATTTAATATGATTTCATGATGTCATTCCGTTGAACCAATTCTGGAAAATACATTCTTGGAAATATCCACAAGTTTGGTCCACGATCGCAAAACGTTAAACCATCATGCAAATTCGGAAAACATGGGCAGCTTAGAAACCTCGGGAACCACCATCTTTGGAAGATTTTGACCACACACCTGAAGATTGAGCATCGTGTGAGCCACTTCATGATTGTTTTCTGGCAGTCCTTCTAGCCACTGCCTCTGGCGCTTGCTATCTGGCTCCATGGCTAAAACTGCTCCTGGAACTCCTTACTACGTGGGAATCCTGCATTCTCACTGCATGGCTTGTAGAATGATATTCACTCAAAAATTGTACTTAGTTACCCTTAAAGTTGTCTGGGGCCCTCAACTTCGTTCGTTTTCACAACAGCCTTCACAAAATGAACATGGAACCCATGGAAATTTGCACTGGGACAATAAGTGAAAGACCATGAAACTCTTTTGCGGCCTTTTCTTTGGATCAAACATGGGACATTTCCAGTCTAAACTGTTAACTTCCAAAGTCTGACGCCTCGTGGATTCCATGCCATTCGAGCCAACATGGAGATCGTCGTGCATTTTTTCATTTGTATACCCTCTAGTCATATTTAATCAGTGATCAAACATGGCTGGCTGGAAAATCTATGAACAAAACGGAAGTTTTGATCCGAAAATCACATACAAATTTCGCACAGGAGTATCAACTCTCTGATGCAATTTTGAAATCTTGACTCCACACGAATGGAAACCGGAGAAGACACAATAAATTCCAAGGTATTATGATGCAATTCACAGAAACATGATCAGACATGGTTCGTATCAAAGGCTATGAGCGTCCTGCGGGGCACATCGCCCAAGATCTTTGCAATTTTCTGTCGCCAAAAATATCGCCAGCGCGTTGCAAGCTAGCCAAGTCACCCACTGACAGTCACCAACATGGATTACGCAGTTATGGACGTCTATGAGAATTTGACAGCTGCATGAACATTTGAATTTCCGGGATCAAACAAGCGGTTGGTGCATTCAATCAATCCCAACAAAATCAAACAAATGGGATGAATCATCCAAAAGAAGGATGGAAGTTGAACATGCTTGAAAGCACCAACCGAAAATAATTAACAACGTTTCTACTTCTGCAGGCAAGGCTCTTGGGAAGAATTTGCGGGTCTAGCCCAAACCTGGACAGAAGGTCCAAGGCAGCTGCTTTGATGTCTGTTGTTTGCCAAGCTTTCCGCGACTTCCCGTAGCCCGTTACCACGATGCAATCCAACCTGTCGCAGACTTCCAGGCGCCTGGCTACAATTTTGGAAAGCCACCACTGTAGAGCAAGTACAGCTGAACCCTCTGAGAGATCATGAAGGTCAACTTCCCGATCTTGAAAAAATGATGTTGCTTGCAAGATTGGCAGCAAGCCATTTTGGAAGATCTCTCCACCAAGACAGCGCCTGGAATATATTTCCATACAATCCAACAAGGCATTGTACAAAACAATGTCTGGATCCACTTGAGAACCATACATTGACTCAAACAGGGTCAATGCCTGTTCCCACTGACCACCCCTTTCACATGCACTGATGGCGGCACTGTAGCTATAGACATTGGGCCTGATCTTTGCCTTGGGCATCGCCTGCAACAAGTTCAGTGCCTGTTCCCACTGACCACCCTTTTCACATGCACTGATGGCGGCACTGTAGCTATAGACATTGGGCCTGACCTTTGCCTTGGGCATCGCCTGGAACAAGGTCAGTGCCTGTTCCCACTGACCACCCTTTTCGCATGCACTGATGGCGGCACTGTAGCTATAGACATTGGGCCTGATCTTTGCCTTAGGCATCGCGTGGAACAGGGTCAGTGCCTGATCCCACTGACCACCCTTTTCACATGCACTGATGGCGGCACTGTAGCTATAGACATTGGGCCTGATCCTTGCCTTGGGCATCGCCTGCAACAAGGTCAGGGCCTGTTCCCACTGACCACCCTTTTCACATGCACTGATGGCGGCACTGTAGCTATAGACATTGGGCCTGACCTTTGCCTTGGGCATCGCCTGGAACAAGGCCAGTGCCGGT
>Ga0126342_10010969_pt1 | contig 16197 bp, 16 predicted proteins | sample Cyp1metagenome_FD_92528 | JGI IMG/M metagenome (GOLD analysis project Ga0126342, IMG submission 92528) | Coral microbial communities from Lord Howe Island, Old Settlement Bay, Australia - Cyphastrea 1 metagenome | ecosystem: Host-associated > Invertebrates > Cnidaria > Coral ... | reverse complement strand
GAAGATATGCCAGATAGAATGCCAAATAGAATGTCAGAAGATATGTCAGATAGAATGCCAGAAGATTTGCCAGTAAGAAAATGTATAAATGTAATGGTGGGGATCACACGAAGTAAAGTAATTTGTTTAAATAAGTTCGTTTATCATAGTTTATCATAGTTAATCAATGTTAACCAATGTTAATCATATAGCTTATCATGTCTGCTGTTGTTCTCTTGTTTATGTGAGATTAGCATAACGTCTTACCCATTTTTTAGCATAAACAGAATCCTTGGTTGGTGATGGCGTTGCCTTCGACATTTGGGGAGCTGGAGCCTTTTCAAAAGCTATGCGCACCAAAGAACCACTTCAAAATACATCAAATAAATGTGGGATAATATGGATGATATTTTTGTGAGCCTGAAAGCTCTTTGAACTTTTGTAGTATCCTTTTCAACGACTATAGTTTACTACAAAAGTCTTGGTAATCAACTCGTCATACGATAGTGGCTTCATCGATCGGGATTATCACCTCATTGATCCCATCTATTGATGATAAGCCATGATATACCCATTACTGCTTGGTGGTTGAGCCCTACCCCTCTGAAAAATATGACTTCGTCAGTTGGGATTATTATTCCCAATATATGGGAAAAATAAAAATGTGGTTAAAACAATAATTAATAAACCATCTCCCAAATGACCATAAATAGGGGATATAAACCATTCCCAAATGGCTAGTTTATTATTGTTTTAACAACATTAAGTTATATGGAAACTCATTTGTGGTCACTGGCAACCAAACGGCGCATCTCCATTGTGGTCCTCATCGTCCAGAAGTTGGGCCGATGTAAAGATGCGTGGTCTCTACCACGGCCCATTTATAGTAGATTCACCTATTAAACACGGTGATTTTCCAGTTCGCTATGTGACAGTTTATCAGAGGGGAAAAACCAATGGGTGTACCATGGCTATCGCTAGTTTGCCTGGATTCTTGTGTTGGTGATCACATCCAACGGTGGCAGGGCCGGCCCCAAATTTGGCGGAACGGAATGAAGGCTTGGCCGAACTGCGCATCCATCAATCATTTCAGGGTTCACGTTTCCCTGCCCCCTTGTCAAAAAAAACAATTGCTATCCGGCTTCAGACTCTGTTGAAACATCTGATCATCTCGTCCTGCCCGCAGCCATTGTCGAGACAATCCCATTGAAGACTCCAGGACAAACTAATTGAAGCCCACTGATGCCCATTGTGCCCAAAGCAGAACTAAACTAAAGTTCCGATACCCAGCGCAGTTTGCTGCATATGTTTCTTAGGTCAAAAAAAAACCCTCAAAATCGAATCAAAACAGCAAAATAGATCAACTTCTTGACACCTATTATCCTACCTTTCAAAAAAAATAGACAAACCATGACAAAGCTCCATTTCAACGTCCCATACGGCCCATTTTTCTCCAGTAATCACACCTCACGATGAGAATCTCCCATTTGTGGAAGATTTGACCCATTATTTCCAGGTGAAAATCCCAACCGGTGCTTAAAGTCACCATTCCCAAACATGTTTCAGATTGGGGAGATTCGGAAGAAGAAATTGCCCTGGCAATGGATTGGGTCTATTCATGGATTGGGCTCCCAGACCTTGTTTTCTTTTAGTATAGGGAAAATGTAGCCTTATAACTTAACAAATCACACCGTTGTTGATGAATATTCCAACACTTGTTGGTTAATTTATCGATCTTTCTTGCTTTATTGAGAAGAATGCTGGATTATATGCCCAGTTGAATGTACCTCTTCATTAATTAGGTACTTGACCACTCAGTCATTCTGCGGGTCAATCAATCAAATCAAATTGGTACATCATGAATACTCCAAAGATTCTGCTCGGTCAACTATGCATAATACCTCTATATATCATAACACATATTATACATCCACATATATATATATAACCCACATACCTATAAAAAAATAGATATGATTGTCAATGATTGATTGATCGATCGATTGGTGGGTTGATTGGTTGATTGGTTGATTGGTTGATCTATTCATACAACATCATACAACATCATTTAAAACCCTATCATAAACCTATTCAATAACTATTCCCTACAATCGATGCCCCCGTTTCCAATGGATTTTCCCATCCCAGCGTAGCACAGCCGCGCTGAAACGTCACGCCTCATCCAACAGCGAGGCGCTGTTACCGGGCGGCTGCGCAGGGCTGGGCTCCTGGAGTGCGAATGCCATATGAAATTCAAAACGATATACCTACGGATATAAAAATATAGATAAATATTGCATATATATATAATATATATATGATCATATATATATATATATGTATGTATGGAGAGAGAGAGAGAGATGCATTATAGATGCAACCTATCTCGAAATATGATGTCATATTATCAATCATAGTCCTTGTATATTTCGATGTAAGGTGCTACTAATACAATGCGATGCCACTATCATATGAAATGCCAACTTTGAATTAAATACCCATTAGGTTACCACATACACATCAAGATGTTGGACATGACTCTGCAAGCTAGTAACATCAGTGGAATCATACTGTTCCTCAAACCCTGACGTATTGACCCACTCCACAAAGTGTCAATGCACTCCGGTACTTGACCACCCCTGCGCACCTCCATATCTAGCAAATCCACCATGGCTGGTGGTGGCGCCGGCTTCGCCTCTGGTGTTGCCTCGTGCGCCTCGCTTCGGCCGCCGTCGCCGCCCCGGGCATCGCTTCCGTCGCCCGCCGTGCGGTGGCCCCAGCGGCGATGGGCACCGCCTGCCAGGCACAAGTGATCAGGGTAGTGCCTGGAGGGCTAGAACTTTGGTCAGGCTCACATCCCCATGACATGTTGGGCGGTTCCAAATTTCAGGCTCACTTTGTATAAATGGGATATGAAGGAAACCTTCCTTTCTCACCATAAAATCGGAGGGCTAGCCGAACCGCGTCAACAATTTCGGAAGCCTCCACCCTGTACCAATCCAGGATCTGATTCAATGGTCATCCAGCAAATAAAAGCCAATGAGCTGTCGTAATAAAGGGCCAACAAAGAAGTTCACCAACACACATGTCACACATGTCCATGGAACCTAGTCCTAGCCCGAAATATTAGATAGTCCCGATATGGGCCCCACAAAAGAGTATGGATTTTGCGTACAACAAAAACAATCAAAAACACGTGGAATCCATTGGAATCCAATGAGAAGGGGCTCCTCTCGAACATTTCAAGCGAGAATATAGCTCAACAACAACTAAGCATCAACGAACAGGCACCCACTGATGGTTTGCAAAGTTTACAGGCAGTGTTCTCATTCTTTTCATACTCTTTCATATTTGTTAGGAACAACTATCCCATTGCTAGTCCAAGGCCACGCCCTCAGGCTGTGCCTGGCCCATGAATGCCATAGTTCTGCTGTCCACCTGCTGCGCTGCTGTAGCTGTGGGAGGGCGCGCTGTAGCCGGAGCCGCCACTGTAGCTACCTGGTAGGTGTCCGGTAGCTAAGTCCATGAGGTTTCAACCGTCCTTGGAAAATGTGCATTCAATGGATTGGTTTAAGGGAAAATCTACAGGAAACCATGGATTTTCCCAGTAAATATGGGGTTTTCCTGTAAATTTTCCCTTAAACCAATTAAACCATACATAGCATCATGTAGCTAGCGAAACATTGTTTGATCTTCCTGGAAATAGGATTTCATAATGATCATGACTGATGAGATATTAATATTGTCACAACATGGTGAGGTCGATAAATAAGATTACATCTCCAAATGGTAAAATTAGCTATCTATCTATATATATATATACACATAATGCTGTATAGATCTGGGGCAGGGCATGGCTTACAGGTTTGCCATATCAATGTGGTATATTAGCCTCAATTAAAATCACATAAAATCATGCCTACATCATATTCCAGGATATTCCAGGTCATAAAATGTGGGAAACCCACTTAAATAAACATGTTGTGCATGGTTTAGCACACATGTATACACATGTATGATTTAGGGGATGGATAATTATTGGATTTACCAGGAATTTACCACATTTCATGACTAAATGAAGTCCCAGCAACTGTTGAAGCCGCCGCCAAAGCCACGGTGGTCGCCACCGCCGCGGTCGCCACCGAAACCGCCGCCCACGGCGGGTGGCCGATAGGTGCCATCGGAGCCACCACCGCTGGACGGCATCGGAGGGGGCGGCGCACCAGTGACCTGTGGCGATGCGCCGCTTGGCAGTCCACATTTGACAAACATCAAAAAAAACTGTATGGGAGTAAAGCTAATTTAATAGTATACTTAATGAAAACATATGTATATTTGTATTTCAATGTATTTCATAATTTAATGTGATTCTTTTTTTCCTGGCGGTATAGGGTTTTTTTTAGGGGAGAGATGGTGTGTTCTATATACTAGGGATTACAAGGGGAAAGCCAACTGATTGCTCTGAAGCAAATGGGGACGACTCAACAGCGTGAGCCGCCAGAAATGGATATAAACATGACATATAAACGTGACTACTATTGTGGGTCTGTTGCGGCCATACTCAACCCAATAGCCATATCAACATCATATCAACATCATATCATACCGCTTCAACACACACACAAAGGCAATCAGCCGCAGCTACTGAACACGTGGCCATGCTTGCGGTTTGAATCGTTTTGACATGTAGGGTTGGCCCATGTTGGTGTCCCAGCCGTGGTTCAGAAACTATGAAAGGTGCCGCTATGACTAATACTTTGAGTCACCTCGGCAACTGAGGCCCCTGGATTCGCGTGGCAAATCTTGGCCAACAACTGCCCATCTGGCAAAATGAGCTGGAGATTTGGGAGGTTGATCTTCAATTCACGGGCAATTTTTTTGTACGTCTCCCAGGCCGAATCAACCGCCTCTGCAATCAAACGATAGCGTTCTTCCCCCGCCAAAGTTGAGCATATCAGGCTGACTTCATCATCTTCGCCCACCAAATCTAGCTGCAAAGCAACATCTCTGCTACATGTCAAATCACCTATGTAGCAAATTCCCGGCTCTGGCAACGGTATATCACATTGTCCATCTCCAATCTCTCCGATGGCAACAGCACAGCCATCACTGCGGATAAGTACTGTATGATGAAGACCGGCAGAAATCTGAGTGTATGCCACTCCCCCACCCTCATCCAAGGGTGGGATGTCGCATTGTTCATGTTCGTTGTCTCCAACGGCAACAGCACAGCCATCACTCTGGAGAAGCACCGTATGAGAAAAACCTGCAGAAACCTGAGTGTACTCCAGTCCCTCGTCCAAAAGTGGGATGTTGCATTGTCCATATTGATTGTCTCCGATGGCAACAGCACAGCCATCACTCCGAAGAAGCACTGTATGAACATAGCCTGGAGAAATTTGGGTGTATGCCACCCCATCATCCAAAGCTGGGATGACGCATTGTCCGTCTTCATTGTATCCGATGGCGACAGCACTGCCATCACTCCGGAGGAGCACTGTGTGACTGGCACCAGCAGAAATCTGGGTGTATGCCAGACCCTCATCCAAAAGTGGGATTTTGCATTGTCCTTGTCTGTTGTCTCCGATGGCAACAGCACTGCCATCACTCCGGAGAAGCACTGTATGAACATAGCCTGCAGAAATTTGGGCGTATGCCAAACCCTCATCCAAAAGTGGGATGTTGCATTGTCCATATTGATTGTCTCCGATGGCAACAGCACTGCCATCACTCCGGAGAAGCACCGTATGACTTCCGCATGTAGAAACTTGGATGTACACCACTCCCTCATCCAAAGCTGGGATGTTGCATCGTCCGCACCCGATGGAAACAGCACTGCCATCACTCCGGAGGAGTACTGTAGAAAACTCGCCCGCAAATTCCATGGCTAGAATCAGGGCCAATTTGATCTATAGATTCTAGATGGTGGGTCATTTGCACAAAATACATGCCAAAAAGTGGTCTGCCCAATAATCAATCTCATTTTTTGGAAATTGGCTTCACTTCACCGGAGGTTTGATGAGTTTGATGCGTGATAGACCACCGCAAGTGGTCAAAACCTGGCAAAGGCGGTTGGTGGTCTGCATTCCGCTGGGCCTCAACTAACTTGACTTGTCCCTGTTGATGTGTGTGCCTTTGGGTTAGTATATATATATAATACATAATATATACAGTATAATGCATTATGTATATATATATAATAATATATATATATATTTATTATATTATATAGATATGGAATGATGTGGACATTGAAATCCATATGTTTTTCATTACAAATGTTGGGTTTTCCATATCTATGTCAACCAACTGGAGGGTAACCCTATTGTGCCATGAGCATCTTTTTTCATAAGCGGACAGATCAGCCAGTCCCACAGCATCTTCCAAGCTTGCAATTGGCTGATCATCACAACCCCCGAGAAGGCGGAACAAGACGGACCCTGAAAGACACAAACCAACTACCCAACCTGTCTAATCCGAGTTCGGGCCCCCGCCCAAAAAAATGAGATGGGTCCTTTGATTGTCTTTCGCACCAAATCCTATCATTTTAGGATTTTTTGCAGGTGCCGGATATGATCAAACGATCCCAATTGGCTAGCAGCTCGCTTACCGTCCAATCGTAGGGTATATCTGGGTAAATTGGGTAAACTGTAGTATTCTACTATTGGGGATTATTTCCCTTTTTAACAATGATTCCAGTGAGGTCACAGTGAGGTCCTTAGAATTTCCCCATATATAGAAGTCAACTCTTATGGGGACGTTATATTTTGGCATAAATGTTATCGGTTAATTATATACAATGATACTTAACTTGATATTCACTATATTGGTGTGTCTGGAAATGGGGGATTTGGCACCACAAAGCGGCCAAAATTTGTTTGGTTTATAGTAACATCCCATATTGTACCACCAACTTTTGGCCATAGACAGTTACATATATAGTTGCATCCCACAAATGGCCATAACATATATCGTTATAGCAACCCCATAGAAAAAAGAAAGCACACAGGTTCCATTTATAACTATTTCGGTGTTCGATTCTACTTTACTATCTCTTTGCGGGTTTCTATATAAAAGCGATCCCCCAATTATCCGCATTGTCTCCGAATTAATTCAAGCTAATCTTAGATCAAATTAAATTGGTACCCTCTGGTGAACTAACATAGCAATGGAAAATCACCATTTTTCATGGGAAAAATCACTATAAATGGCCATTTTCCATTGCTATGTTAGTTCACCGGAGGGTACCAAAATCCCATCAATCATCAAAGAATGACCATGAACAATTTCACTAAACTCCCATCCCAAATCCCAGAAAAACATCCCATCACCGATGTTTACCACCATGATTTTTCATTGATTTTCCCAACATCCATAGCTATACCCTCCGGCAATCAAAGGGGCAATGGAATTTCCTCCATTTATAGATGCTCTTCCCATTGCCAATTTAGAGGGTAAGGATAATCACATCCATAAACAGATTCTTTCCACTATTGGTTCACATCCCCATCATTGTGTCCCAATATACCCATTTATGTGGCAAATCCAATAATGAACTATCCCCAATACTACCATAAATGAGTGGTAAATATATGTGAATATCATCACCAAATAGTAGGTTTATAATTGCTTTTACTACATTATACCCATTATATCCATGACAATGTCCCCAATATCGGAAAATTCAATTGGTACCAATAATGGACCAATTCTCCACTTATAGATGTCTTTCTCACTATATCCCAATATATCCATTATATCCATAACAACCCCCCGGTAATCAAACGTGGCTAGCTGGAAAATCCTTCAACTAAACGACGGTTTTCAATGGATTTTCCAGCCACGCTTGATTTTCCCCTTGATATCCCTAGCTTGTCATCCATATCTGGGTATATTTAATGGTGGTTAATGGTGATTAATATCATGGAATATATCTGCTTAATGGTGGTTACTGGTGAGTAATGGTGATTAATGGCGGTTATTAATCTGGGTAAATTATAATATTAACCTGAATTAAGGCCCATTTGGGGATGATTTCCCTTATAAACCATGATTCCAGTGAGGGAGAACAGTGAGGTCGTTATAATTTCCCCAGATATGGAAGTCAACTCTTATGGGGACGCCATATTTTGTGGGGATATTCCCTTACATAGGCCTAGAAAATAGACCTTATATTAGTGGCAGGTACTTCCAATCAATCGGATCCTGGAATGGTCATTGACATATGGATATATCCCTAGGTTGTCATCCATATGGTACACTATATAATACTATATATACTCTACATCCCACTATATAGGTACACTATTTCATATATCCATAGTGGGATAGTTGATATAGTGTATATATAGTGTACCATAGTTGATATATCCCAATATACTATGGATATAGAAGGATACTATAGGGGGATACCATAGTGGGATAGTTGATCTCCACATTTCCCCCATGGTCTCCTTCTATATCCCCCACCACCGCCTTGGACTGGAGGTAGGACACCGCAGACATGGTGCTGGACATGGCCTTATTAAAGACCTGGGCGAGACGGGGTTTTTCAACATGGGAACGATGGGGGAAATCAACCGGAACATATATCAACATAACATAACATATCAAGATTAATGGTTATTATATGGTTAATGATGGTTCATAATAATTTATCAACCAGAAAATATATCAACATAACATACCCTCTGGTAAACTGTCACATAACTATGGAAAGATCCACCATTTTTAATGGGTAAATCCACCAACAATATGGCTGGTTGGTGGTTGGTATACCTACCCCTCTGAAAAATATGAGTTCGGCAGTTGGAATGATGACATTCCCAACTGAATGGAAAGTCATAAAATTCCATGGTTCCAAACCACCAACCAGCATTAAAATCATAAAATTCCATGGTTCCAAACCACCAACCAGCATTAAAGTCATAAAATTCCATGGTTCCAAACCACCAACCAGCATATATATGAATAGAAGGACAAATCTGGAAAATCCACCAGTGAAGTTGGAGACTTTCCAGAGGTGAAATTCATCGCGCTTTCCAGAGGTCATACCAATGTGATTCTTGTGGCCTCGAGGCCTCGAGGATGAACAAATGGTCCATTTCCATCTGGGATTGTGCCCTTGCAAAGAAATCAGGATGAACAGATAGGGTCTCTTTTCAAATATTTCTTTGATTTATGTTCGATTGCCAGAACAGTGGAAAAGTGTCATGTATATGCCTGTCTGCTCTGAGATTGAAGCGCTCGTCTGTTCTTTTGGAGTCTGACCAGCGGGATCTGAATCGTGAATCTCGAGTTCAGCTAAGCTATTGGGTCCCAATTGCATCTGTGCCGCTTGTTTTAATATTGTTTTTGGAGGTTTTTGGAATGGGTAGTTTCTTGATTTGTGTTGTATGTTGTATCTGGTGAGAAAAAATTCCAAGATTCATGGGAATTCCCCTAAAAGCATTCCACCAAAAAGTCATGGAATGTCATGGGTCAAAACGTGCAGTTTGGATCCCCCACGCTGTCGTCATCCTTCCGGGGAGGAGCGTTATCGAAATTGGGATTTCCGAAGCCGACCATTCCTCCTGAGCAAAGCTACGACAGCTACGAAGCGGTTGGCTGAGCTTCGTGACTTTTGTTCATAACAACAATGATTAATAGTAATTAATTAATTATAGGTACTATCAATAATATCCATTGATTAACTTCGGTTTTGAGCTTCGTGATGATTAATAGTACCCATCAATTATTGATTAATAGTAATTAACCATAATTTACCATCAATAATCCATCAAACATATCATAATATAATCTGGTTGGTTGGTGGTTGAGCCCTACCCCTCTGAAAAATGATGGACTTCGGACCAGTTGGGATCATGAAAGTCCCAACTGAATGGAAAACATCTTCCAAACCACCAATCAGATATGGGTATGGATCAATACCTATTAATACCATTTTTAGGGGGATGAGCATCCATTTACCAGCTATTTTGATGTTCACCAGGGGTACAAGGTTTTGACACACTGCCATATGGTGAAGTAGCAAGAAATCAATCAATTAAACCCATCGACCGATCCCTCAAGGTCCTGAGCCGAAGGATCTACCACCTCCTTCAAAACTGCCCCCACCTGGCATGGAAAGACGTGGCAAATATATGACCCTTTGCTTTGGAGCATCCATGGGTAAACCATCATTTTTCATTGGTAAATCGAACGAAATGGGCTAGTGGAAACGGTTACGGACCCTGGGGCACTACAAAAGGATGGCTGGAAAGCATCAAGATGCTGCCTATACGCGTCAGGGACACCTTCCAAATGCAGTTTGGTGGAGATTCCATGTGGCTCTGGATCAGCTCATCCTGGAATTTACATGAATTTACTGCAGTTCACACCAAAAATACAGTAACTATTGTGGAGGTTACAGGATCCAGCCCAAAGAAAATTTCAACACAAAAAATCACAGGCGCCGTGACTCGTGAGATTTCAAGGTGGGCCCTCCGAAATGGTTCGAGCCTCCACTGAAACTATTCGAGCTCAGGTTGCCTATCCTGCAGGGATCACATGGTGCAGATTCTGACTCCAAGCATCTCTAAATGAAGAAAAATACACATCACGTTTGCACCAACAAAATGAAGACCATCGAAGTGAACATGGAACATGGATGGGCCATTTTAAGTTCACTATATAGGGTGTTTTCTCACAGCGAAGTGTGACTAGTCATTGTTCGATGGTTTCTCCCCTGTGATTGGTTTTGTCGCTTGGTTTCTGTATCCCCAAAAAATCACCACGTCTTATCCTACAAGCCACTTTGAATGTTTTGCTGGGTATATGTATGCGTATATATATATATACATAAATTATATATAGACGTTACATAATGTTATATCCCCTTTTGCCGTTGATTATAAGCCCCCAACTGGCTGTCATCAACATCAATCATGGTGAAAACAAACCCTCAACTTCACAATCTGCAGGATGAAAATCCTAAATCAATATCCATCTAAATATCCCACTACTAACCATCAAAATTACCATATATAGTTACTTACCAGTTGAAGATGTAAATAATTGATATCCACCATGGATTCTAGTCGGGAGCCTTGAACAACCGCTCCTGCTGCTGATGTCTTCACTGGGTTCGCTACCAAAGCCTTGCATCCTCGGTCAGTAGTCCCACTCGGAAAAATAGGCGGGTCTTGGAACTGGCAGAAGCGGGACATTACCAGCAAGTATATATATAATATATAGGAGATAAATGGATGGATAGATGGATGGATATATATATAATTATATAGATAAATAGATAGGTTGTGATGGGTTTAGATAGGATTGGATAGGAATATAAAGATATTATTAGACTAGGTTTGATTAGATTTGATTTGATTTAGATTACATTTGATTTCGATTTAGATTAGATTGGATTAGATTAGATTTAGATTAGATTCGATTTAGAACCAGATTAGGTTAGATTAGATTAGACCGTAGATCAAATGATATATTCCATCAGATTGTAGATTAGATCAGAGAGATATTGGATTGGATTGGATTGGACAATTAGATTGGACTTGACAGATGTCATAAGTAATACATTGAATTATAATAATTAAGCAAAATTCCTGTACAATGATTCCACCGGCCTAATCCGAGTTGGAATGGCAAATTATGATGGAGCACAGTGAATCTCAAAAAAATCGACACCGTTACTTTTCACCACTGGCAGAACCACGCATGAAATGGCGCCCCTACTTTTTTGTTCTTCGTCATTTTGAAACATTGAAACATGCTCAGGTTGATACCATTCAGTCATTTTTCCATGGAATCATTATTCTTCTTCCCATTTTTTTCTGCCAAAAAAAATGTGACAGGTTTGATCACCCATTTTTCATCCATTTTTCAGCGAATCCGGATGCTGCCAGGCATCTTTTTCCCTTGTCCAGTGCTGAAACCATAGGCGTTGAGCGAGGCGTTCGAGCCTTTGCTAACCATTGACATGAATGGAAAGTGGATATTAATCAATATAAAATGGATATTACTGAACAATAATGGAGATTAATGGCTATAAACTGGAATTAAATGGAGGATTAATGGATAATGGTCAAGATGGAACATGGAAAATCTCAGAGATGGCATGGATTTCATTCAAGTGAAATCCACTTGACCATCACAAAGTGTCCAAATGGGGGGAAGTCACTACAAGTTGGCCGCGCTTGTGCCCCAGCCTTGTGCCTCTCTACTATCTAATGTGATCAACTTATGTGCAAATATGTGCAAATATGTTGAAACTATGATACATTCTGTGCAAATGATGATTGCATATGATTGCGTACATGTAACGTATGTGTGTAGATAACCAGTTGCTGTCATCAAATTACCAGCCAGACTCTTCTCTGGGATCCTCTACAAAGCCACATCGGTTTTCCCCATAGAAAAAAACCGCCATCATCACCTGTGTTGAATTTGATCCACCAGTTCATCAATATTGCTTATGTATATATATATATATACATGCATATATGTATAATAATACTTATTACTATACATATGTAATCATATCAAATATCAACTATCAAATATTAAAAATATGAAATATGAAATATGTATATATGTGTGTGTGAATTTTGATATGTGCATGTTGGTGAATTTGCTAACACAAAACTCCAACACCTATGACTTCAACGTCCGAGACACTGAAGACGGCCTTCACCGCCAAGTCAGCTTCCTCTCGCACCGCCTTGTTGGGAGCATCTCCTGTGCCGTGCCGTTTGCGCCAGCGCCACCCAGGCGGTGACGGGGAAACGGGTCGCCAATATGGGGGAAATGTAGAAATTTCATGGTGGTATGGTGGTTTATGGTAGTTAATGGTGATTTAATGGTGATTTAATGGTGATTTAATGGTGGTTAATATGGGGAATATCTATGGTTAATGGTCATTAATGGTGAATTAGTGGTGATTAATGGTGGTTATTAATGGCTAATAGTGAATTAATGGGAAATTTACCCTCTGGTAAACATAGCCATGGAAGCCATGGCCCATAGAAATAGATGATTTTCCCAGCTAGAAACCTCCATTTATAAGGGATTTTCCATGGCTATGTTAAATAACCAACTGGTATGATCTATGATGATTTATGCTGATTTATCATAGTTTATCATGATGTATAATGATTGATCATTATTTTTGATGATTTATGATGACCAGTGAGTTCAATGTTTTTTTTTACCCAGGTAGAATTTATATGAACTCATGGTAATGTAAGTTTTAATCCCAATATGGTGATGAGTGTCATGTTTTTGGCATCTTGGAGTCTGGGAGTTTCTAGTGCATATCAAACATAGGTAGATGCACCTATCATGCATGTACACGTCCAAACATATAGATGACCACGGCAAAATGGCACGGAACATATGTCTGAACACACACACACACATACATATATATATATTTATGTGAAGATATCACATAATCATATGCAGGTATACAAGCAATGATGATATGTATCTGCGCTTCCATGAAATCCCCAAGTTGGGCTGAACCATGGCATTCTCCGGGAGATTTGGCTCACCTAAGTGAGGTAATTACAGTAATGATGAACTGATGTGCAAATTTACGGATGATCCATAAATGGATGGTCATTTAATTTATTTAAATATTTATGGATCCTCAATTTATGGATGAATTCATGATGATGAACTCAACTACAGTGAGGTAATTTTCATGATCATCCATGCAGTCCCAGATCAACAGCTCCTTTCAAGGGGTCGGGCGTGCCGCGATATTGAAGACACGCCTTGACGACTTCGGCCTGGAAGTCGCCACGTGGTGGTTAACCGGGAATTATTTTTAGCCCCTCAAAAAGAGTTGACTTCAGAAAAAAAATGGGTTATTAATGGGTTATTAATGGGTTATAACTGAGGGTTAATGGATTTCAGAAACTCGAAGAAGGTTATAATATGTTATAATGGGTTATTAATGGGTTATTTATAATCCATATATTATCATAATATGTTATAATATGCTTATAATGGGGCTATGGGCCATATATGTTAAGAATCATCGTTTATGCTCCAGAATCTTGGATGCCATTGAAACCCAGCGAAATATGACCTTAAACAAGGAAAATTAACCAGGATTAACCAGGATCATCTAGATGCACTATGTTGCACATTATAACTCAAATATAACTCAAATGGGTGTGTCTGAAAATAGTGTACCCCTTTTTACCCAATGGTTTTGCTGATCATTGTCCCTATTAAATGGCTATTTGTTTGGGAATATACCCTATTTTCAGAGAAACCCAAATAGGAACCCAAAAATCCTTGGCCCAAAACGGACCCAAAACCCACCCGATATGCTGGTTTTTTCGCTCACCACTCATCTCATGGGATGGGGTTGGTGGTTGGTATCGCCCAACCCCTCCGAAAAATGATGGACTGAAAGGACCAGTTGGGATCATGACATTCCCAATATGATGGGGAAAAAAACATCTTCCAAACCACCAACCAGTTTTTACTGTACTTTTTTCCTTTAGACATGTGGTATAGTAACTATATTACTATATATAGAATTTCTGGGAATATATAGATCATATTTCTGAAACCCGAAAAAATCAGGCCTTTCTCTGAATTGCGCGTTTGAACTCGGGCTTTCCCTGTTCGCACACCTGAAATCATCGAGCGTCATGTCTGGATGGGAAGAGTTGTCCAACTTGGGTTGGTTTCGACCAAAACGGGCAAATGAGATGCACAGAAAACCGTAAAGTCTGGATACCCTCCTTGGTAAACTCACATAACTATGGAAAATCACCATTTTTTATGGGAAACATCACTATAAATTGCCATGTTCAATAGCTATGTTAAATTACCAGAGGGTAATTGATACATCACTAAACCCATAAATGTCCCATATGTACAAAGATGAGGCTGACAACGTCAACACGTTGTTAGTGATATGCACATATTCGTATGAAAACTCATGAATCAAACAACGTTGATGTTTCAGTTGCAGCCCTGACAGCGCCATTGTGAACCCAAAGAACTACAGTACAGGTCCAGACATCCATCATACAAAACAAAATCACAACCCACCAGGAACATATCAATAACCACAGTCCATGAAAAGTCTAATTTCCATATCCTGCCATATCCCATGAATATCCCATCAATATATATCAATATGGCATGAATATACCATATTTATATTTTTCTTTTCCATATCTTTCCAGAATGTTCCATCTCCCATGTCCATCCATTTCCTGCCAAGAAACATGCTTGATGATCTTCAAACATTTCAGCTTTACATGCGGATTGTCTTTTTCAAGCCTCGAAAGACTAACCGCGGTAAGTCCGCAGTGAGTTAATCAAACGTGGAAAAAACACCCGGTCAAAATGGCGGTTTTAATGGGAAAAATATCAGAAACCCTGGGAAACTATGAGAACTTCATTCATAAACGGCAGATTTTTCCGGCAAGCCATGTTTGATTACCGGTACAGTGGTTGATGGTTTACCTCCCATCCCAAGCATATGAATGTCAGTCCTGATATCATCCCAGTATATGGATGAAACCAACAACCCGATCTGTCCAACATTTCACAATGAATCCCCTTCGGCATCCGAAGGCCCAAAGAAAGTGCTTCTTCAGAGTCAACATGAATAAAACATAATAATACTACCCCATGACATTATATATATATAACAATAAATATATATATTGTATATATAAAATAATATAAATATATATATATATATTGTGTATATATAATATAAATTATATATATAATATATAACATATATATATATATATATATTATATATACTATATTATATCTATATAGGGAGAGATATCCCAATTGGCTTCTGGAATCTTCTTGATACATACACTTGCTGACCTATGTCATTAAACAGTGATATTGCGCCAGAATATAAGACCAAGTGTATTTAATATGACCACACATAATAAATCATAAGAATATGGTAATAACACGTTAAACATTGTTAAACATCTCGCCGGGTTGGAAATTGTGACTGGCAAGAAGTCAATCATGCGTTTCACAATGTTTTTTCATGTCTTTATGTTGTCCATGAAGGTCAATTCTATTGTGTTTTTGAACTTTCATTGGGATTTACTGTATATAGTTGACATGTCGGAGTGCGAAAATGGTTCCTTTTGGGAAGTCAGCGTGCCCAAAACCTCAGTGACAGCCATTTTTTCCGGTGATCTCTACATCTTCGCT
>Ga0126342_10010968_pt1 | contig 16198 bp, 10 predicted proteins | sample Cyp1metagenome_FD_92528 | JGI IMG/M metagenome (GOLD analysis project Ga0126342, IMG submission 92528) | Coral microbial communities from Lord Howe Island, Old Settlement Bay, Australia - Cyphastrea 1 metagenome | ecosystem: Host-associated > Invertebrates > Cnidaria > Coral ... | reverse complement strand
TACATACCTACATACCTACATACCTATATACCTACATACCTACATACCTACATACTTACATACCTACATACCTACATACCTACATACTTACATACCTACATACCTACATAGATATATACAGACATGCAGACACACATACACACAGACATACAGACATACAGACATACAGACACACATACACACAGACAGACATACACACAGACAGACATACACACATACACACAGACAGACATACACACAGACAGACATACACACAGGCAAGACAGCCAGACATGCAGACATGCAAACATGTGCAGACATGCATACATTAATACATGCATACATGCACATATGGACATATGATCTATATGTATATACATATATACAGTTTTACATATTTTAGACATATAGGCATATATGACATGTATGACACGTATGACATGTATGACATGTTGCATGCGTGCTCATATTCTATGTTTCCCTTGTCCAACTGGAACTGTCCAAGCGCAAGGCGATGCAGCTACTGATGATGCCCGGCCAGTCTGCGTTACTCAGCTGCATGTCTAGGATGCCTGCTACTGACGGAAGGAAGGATCTTTTTGTGTCTAAAAAGGCAAGAAAATGACGATAAACCCATATAAAGCATGGGATTTGGAAGTATCGTACTGTCCATAATGCACAACTCATCACAGAAGAAATGTCTCATCTTGTTGTAAATGTGGCCGTCGTTGTGTCCCTGCTTGGCCTCAATGGGATTTGGAGGAAGAAGAAAACCTCCAGCTGACTGAGCAGGAATTGGAGGTCATGCAAGACTGCCGATATGGTCGAGATCTACGCCAACTCACCAGGCAGGACATCGCACCCTGCTTCCTGCACAGCTACAGCACGATCCTGCGAGGATGCCCATGTGGATGCAGAGCGACAGGCTTTAGCCAATACCGCCTGCTCAGAGATGGAGCAAGGGGATTCTACATTGTCAGCATGAAGACAGGAAGGCATCGATGGCTGCATCCTCGAGAAGCAGCACTCCTTTGCGGCCTTGATCCAATGATGAAGCTGCCCAGTGATCTTCGAGCAGGCTTGTGCTTGGTGGGGCAATGCGCCTCTCCACTTCAAGCGGCATGGATGGGAGCTCACCTAGTGGATGCTATGCAGGGCAGTCAGGGTACTCCGAGGTTAGTGCTTCTACAGCAGAAGATGTGGCTTCTTCGACAAGCTCATGGACTTGTCCCGAAGAAAATTCAGGCTCCCCTACAGCTGAAGGATGCACAAGAAGGAAATGAGATTGAAATGACGCTTCAAGCCACCACCACGGTTGGAGAAATGCTGGAGGCAGAAACCCGACTTCAAGGAGGTGGAGAACTACGTCAGGTTCATGACTTGTATGGCAAACTTCCCATGGAATATGACATCACCCATGGTGCAGTGGCAGGTGAGCTGGTGGTGTACCGCCGGTTGAAACGCCAAAAGAAGGAGGTGGAACCCAAGATGGTCACAACGACGGTTGTCATCAAACAGAGCGATGGGAGCTCCTTCAACCATGTCATGCAGGTGATGGCAGGCACCTTCGTCTTTGAGGTGATGAGGAGCGTCCCCGGACTCCATCATGTGTACTACAAGAACATCATTGATGCAGAGGGCAATGAGTGGAGACTGGATGAACGAATCATGCATGAGGTCTGCTTCGTGCAGTACAACCTCCACCACGAAGTCTGTGCATGGGGCCTTGTAGGCTCATGTGAAAAGGGTCTCGGCAATGAGTGCATGGACAAGTGGGCGAAGAAAATGCTCAAGGAGATGGACTTACATGGACAAGGCACTTTGATTCCTTCAATGCAGTGCTCCTTGTTGATTCAACACACCAAGGACGTGATGGTGAATCATTGGCTGGTGGCCGCGCTTCATGGAGTTCTTCGTGGATGTGCTGTTCTTCAAGGACATTGGATCTACGTGGAGATGAAAGTCAGTGGAAACGCACTACATGTGGTGTGCTGGGATGGGCTTGACCACCCAGCAAGGAACCAGATCTGGGTCTTTGCAGAGGAAGCGAGGCAAATCTTGGTGATTCGCACACTGGTGGTCTCGTTCAATGCGGAGTTTTCTCAGGAAAGCCAGTTCACATGTGGCACGATTGCCCTGATGCATCTTGGCCATGCCATTGGATATTGGAATGATCGATGCATCCCCAATGAAGAGGACTGGCATGCAGGATTGCTCATGTGCAACGAAGGCAGCATCTATGGATGGGGACGACATCATTTGGAAGAGCACATCATGATGGAACTTCGTGATCTTCTACATCAGCATGGTGTCCCAGCGGAGAAGACGGAAGAGAGGGCCTCATTAGCCCTCAAGAAAATCGGAGGTGAGGCAATTGAGGCAGCGCTCAGGAGCAGAAATGCATGGGCAGCTCTCAAAGCCTTGGGATCACAACCCAAACACAATTACCTTTGGGTCAAGCCAGATGAGTTGGACAAGCAGATTCGCTTCAGGGCACACTCCAAGTACAAGGCTTCTGTGTCTGAGAAGAAGAAGGAAGTCCCATCATCTGGGAGCAAGGTCAACATGGATCCCAAGTATCTTGGGCTGGTGGCCGGATCCTTCGTGGCAGAAGATGGACGAGAGCTTGCCCAATTGGACATGGACAGTGTCGCGGCTGACAAATCTGGGGTAGCGTTTGGCACTTTGGAGGACGTGGGGCCCTTCTTGAGGGAGGACAAGTCTATCACAATGGACTCCCTTGCCATCATTACCACAGCTCCAGTACCCCCTGCGAGCCAGGGATTGATGCCGGTCACCAATCTCAGATTTCCGGCGATCTATCTCCCGACAAAAGAGATCATCCTCATCGAGGGATCCATTGTCCAGCTTGGAGACTGCTCCGTGATGAGGAGACAAGATGAAAGCATTGCATCCATGAAGCCCATCGACACGAAGACGTTCAAGTTCATCGTGTGGCAGGATGAATGGGTGGGGAGTTGGAAAGACTTCACAGCCTCTCCAGTGAAAAAGATCATCGAGGCCATGCCCAGGCTCCTTTTGTGCCGTGGAGACAGATGCGGACCTGGCTGCAAACGCTTTCATGCACCAGTGGACTACGACATTGACCAGGTCGTAGTGGATCTTTGGAACAGGGGCTGGTATGGAAACAAGGGAAAGAGAACTGCACCGGAAGAGGCTGAAAACTTCCAAGTGCACATGCGCATCCCTTGCATCTGCACGGATGGCTTGCAGCAGAAGTCAGGTCAAGATGGCATCTACTTGGAACCTCGCCGGGAGGATGGGAAAAGCCCCGCTGAGGAGTTCTCAATCATTTGGTTGCCTGGCAGTGACAAGCAGGAGGCCATCCACAAGTTGAAGGTCAGCGATCGTGGGGTGGCTCTTGCCAGGTTCGGTCACCGGTATGGCATCCGTGTTTTGTGCCGTGACGCAGAGATGGTTCACAAAGAGCTGTTCCCGGACAAGCCCTTCCAGCATGTGAACGTGCAGATGGTGTATGAATTGAGGCCACTCCCATATGGCATTCAAACAGCTGGGGTCAGGGAGCTCTTGAAGCAGTGGGGATGGAAAGCGCGTGTCTTGCAGCCTTTCAAAGCAGATCAGCACGGACAAGGTTGGTTGGTGGGTGCTGAATCTCCCCCACCGATGAATGTCTTCCAGACCAGCAGCGGTGATGTCCTGGTCTCGGTGCACAAGAAACAAGGACCGGAACGGGTGGAACCAGTCATTCTGGCCTCTTCCAAGACCAAGACCTACCTCAAGAAGACTCCTGCGGGTCCTCGTGGTGATCAGGATCAGAACAAGGAGAATGTCATGCCCTGGAATGGTGTTGACCCTTGGGGTGGATACAACAAGTTCAGAGAAGGTGCTGAACAAGACGCTCCCATGGCCAGGTCGTCAAAGATGGAGAGGTTGCAGACACAGATGCATGAAGTCGTTGAGAACAGCCTCAAGGATGTGACGGAGCAACGCTTCCAGAGACTTGAGACTGGCATTACGGAGCTTCGAGAGCAGAATCAGAAGTTTGAAACTTGGTTTGGAGAAGCGGGCCAGAGCACAGCCGCGCTGCGCCAGGATGTCAATGTCCTGACGGGACAGGTTCGAGAGAATCAGCAGAACATCAGCTCCCTGTCTGGGGAGATCCGCTCTGGCTTTGCAAACCTGGAGGCACTGCTGGCGAAGAAACAGCGCCAGGAATGATGGTGCGCGCCCGGGCCCTGCCCCCATCGCAGGGCGCCGGGTCACAAAGCCAACAGCTCATTGGGCTGGAAACTTTTGCTCCTCCTATGTTCCCTTTTTGGTGGAGTTCAGGCAGAATGCATTGCCCAGTTCCAGGGGAGTGAGATGAAACTTGTGGGTGGTGGCATCTCACCAAGTTCTATGGCGATGACAAGTGGGCGACATGTAGACCTCAAGGCCAATCTTGGCGGCGAGCAGTCTGCTCTGATCGCGCACAGCTTCACGGATCAGTTTTTGGAGTTTCTACGGCAGAGACAACAGGCAGTGGAGGCCGCAAATCAAATTGCTGCCGAAGATAGTAGTGTGGAAGAGGCTGATGGGGATGATCTTCAGTCGAATGAACGTATTGAGGGTGATGTCTCCATCCTGCAAGATCGAGGTGGAGAACGAAAATGGAAGTTCTTCAGGCCAGACCCTTTTGGAGTGGGCAGGAACACCATAATGGAGCTGCGGGTACAAGCACATCAGTCGCTTGCTGCCATTGAAGGTGCAATTGTTCGGCACTGGCCAGATCTAGCTTTGCCGGGAGCGAGATGGAAGCTCATTGGCATTCATGAATCGATCGGTTCCTCCATTTATTTGGAAGATGATTATGAAGGTTTTATGGTTGAAGCGAACCGTGACCTACGTGGGGTACAAGTACCAATCATGTTTGAGTACCAGTTTTGGAATGTCGCACAAAACCGTTTCTATGGCATCCTTGAACCACGCACTCATGCGAACATCGGTAGAGGCATCGGCTTTATGTTCCGTGATATTCCTGGTCATGAATGTCATGCAAAGCCTTGCTTTTCCAATTTGAACGGAAGTCCTTTGGAGGCATTCGCAGAGTACAACATCCATGGAGGAGACTACATTGTAGTGAGTGGCATTGACACGGCCAGGGAAACAGTGCGATTGATTGGATACTGGAGTGCCTGTGCAAGCTTGCAAGAGATTCCTCTCACGCAAGAATTTTCCAGAAACACTGACCTTGCTATGCAGACTGATGTGATCCCGATGGAGAAATGTCAGCGAAAGGCCATTCTTCTGCAGAGGAACATGGTGAAAGTTTATCATGACCTGCAAAAAGCCACAAATGTTGCAGCTTTGCGGCAGGGCACAATCCTGGCCATTGCGTCAGCAGATGGACACGACCCTCAAGAGGTACATCCGATCAGAATGACGGAGGTCCAGTGGGGCATTCGGCGTAGCTTTGAATTTCCACTTCTTCTTGAAGCCTTGGTTATCTCGGATATGCTTGAACATAGCTGGGCAGGGACTTTTGTGGAAGTACATCGAACAGTCTTTGTTCTCAGCTTGCCCAGCACTCTCAATCCGCTGGATCAAGTGATTCTCATACGCCCTCCAAAAGTTTGGGTACCTGAAGTCTCCATCCTGGCTGAATTCAGGGTAGAAGGGATTGGACAAGATCAAGAACTTCATGGGGAATCTGAGATGATCATGGTCTTTATCAACACACCCACTTCCTGGGATGATCTGCTTCGTCGACTACATCTTGATAGAGAATGTGGTGAATATGACTGCCTTGTCTCTTTAAATGACAGGGTCCTCTACAAGAATGAACAAGGAGTACACGCACTGGATGGTGATGTGGTCAGAGTTTGGTATTCAATGTCTCAGCGTCAAAATGACACGGCCATCAATGTTCTGATACCACAACAACATGGACCAGAACATGAAGGGCAAGGACAGCAAAGTCGCGTAAATCAATCACCAGCACAGGACGCCCCTACCGGTGAAGCAATGCCACAGTTCCTGCCAGGGACCTTGCATCACACGTTGCTTTGGATGGTATGGATGGGAAATTATCTTGTCTCTATGTGGAGAACATGCAGATTGAGAAGTCGAAGATACAGGCAGAAGAACCTCTTTGCGACCTCAAGGACAAGAGCTAGGATGAAGATCACTGGGATGAGGAAAGGTGTCTGGATGAAACCTTGGCATTGTCTGGTTGGTTTAGCCTGTTGTGCCGCTGCCTTTGCAAGTGAGGGATCCATACGATTTGGCGAAGCGCTACATCCTGGTCCCAGTCTCTGGATTGGCACGGCGAACCCATCTGGGGTCACGGGCAAGGAAAGGCAATTGGCTGAGCTGCCGAGCGGCATCTGGGGCATCACAGAAACACACCTCTCCGGCGTGAACCAGAAAGCGTCTATTAGACGTATCCAACATGAAGCTCGTGTTCATGGACGCGAATTGCATTGTGTTCCAGGAGCTCCGCTGCCAATTCGAGCGAGGTCTAGTACCGTTGGCACTTGGGCAGGAGTCATTACTTTGTCGGACTGTATCTCTAGATCAGTCACATGCCAATGGCCAAATGGTGAATTTAACTTGGGCAGAGCACAGGTGGTTCACAGCTGTTATGGTCCTTTCAGCGTGATGGGTGCCACGGTGTATGGATGGCCGAAAAGTCCCACATGGCCGAATGCTTTGAGGGATACCAATGTGCTGTTTGACACCGTCGTGAAGGAGATTGGGCTTTCTAGGGGTGGACCACGATATATTGTGGGGGACTTCAACCATGATCTGAGTACACTCCGGGGTTGGGAAGTATTGCAACGAGCTGGATGGAAAGATGCTCAAGGCCTTGCCCATGAACTATGGGATCAAGACTATTGTATGACGTATCGCAATTCCTCCATCACCGACCACATTCTTCTCTCTCCGGAATTAGTTGTGCTGGTTAAGGAAGTCAAAAGCTGGAATTGGTTTGCGGATCACCTTGGGCTTGGAGTCTGCATTGAGGTGCCAGTCATCAAGGCAAAACAGAGAGTCTGGCCACTTCCGGCTGAAATCCCATGGGAAAGTGTCAACTATGAGGCCTGGAGACAAGCTGATCACGTGATTCCTTATGAAGACAATCTATGGATTGACCATAGAGTAGAGCAATGGGCCAGGTCTTATGAGAACAGCTTCGATGGGTATATGAAAACAGCAATTGGGACGCTTCCCACTTCTTGCAGAGGTCGGTGTCAAAGACATGATCCGGTGCATAGAGAAGTTGATTGCCCTCTCATCAAACCGTCACGGCCTGGTGAGGTGCAATTGAAAACTGACCTGGTGGGCAGGGCTGTCCAGCGATGGTTTCAGCAACTCAGACGAATACAGAGTATGGTTCATGCCAAGAAAGCTGACAAGAACACCCCTGATGCCGTCGAATACCGCAGTTCTTTATGGAGGGCCATTCGCAAAGCTAAGGGATTTGATGGAGCCTTTGAAGATTGGTGGACACGACGGCCTACCCAATTGGCAGGTTTATCAAATTCATTCCCAACAGAACCTCCTGCCTTGGACTTCTGCAATGACCTGCTTTGAAGACTTTCAGATCAACTTTCGCAATTTTGAAGCATGGCATGTCAGACAGCGAAAGCATCTTTTGGCGGCACAATATCAGGCCCAAACGAACAAGATCTTTGAGGTGACAAGAAAAGAACCAAAGGGTGGTGTGAACTATCTCGAGCGCTCTACGCTCACAACTGTGCTCGGATGTGATGCTGAACATGCTCAAGTCCATGTAGATATTGCGAAAGACCTGCAACTACCCGCATCTCTTCGGGTTCCAGAACAGACAATTCCCATTCATGCGCAAGATGGCCAAGTACTCACACTGGCCGGAGAATGGCTGCTGCAGGAAGGAGTTGAAGCAGAGATTGTCGAATACGCATCTACTCCACATGCCATACAGCAGCAACTTCGGGAGTTCTGGCAGATGAGGTGGTGGAAAGATCCCCTTCCTCAACCCGAAGATTGGACTCGAATCATTAACTTTGCCAAGGCGTTCTTGCCACCAGGGCTACTTGCACATGCTGATGTGTCCCTGGAATCATGGACTGACGTCAACCGAAGGTATGGACCGAGAGCTGCACGTGGACCTGATGGGCTTGGACATCAAGATCTTCGAAAGATGCCAGTGCGACATCAGGAGGAACTGGTAAAAATATTGAATCAGTGCGAGGCTGATACCTATTGGCCAAAGGTTTGGAGAACGGGCTTTGTGCATTCCCTGGAAAAGAAGGATGGGGCCACTCGAGTGAATGAGTATCGACCGGTGATCATTTACTCCACCGTCTATCGCTCCTGGGGTTCACTAAGAGCCAAAAGGTTTCTTCAGTTCCTCTCTCGGATGGTGGATGAGAAACAGCTTGGATTCATGCCGGGCCGAGAAGGTGCGGAGGTATGGATGCTTCTACAAGGTTTGATTGAGAGGAGTGTGCAGGACGGTGAAGAACTCATGGGCTTTGTCACGGACATCCGAAAGGCTTTTGAGTCACTGCCTCGAGATCCGATTTTTGAGATTGGACTTCATTTGGGACTTCCTGGCCGCCCAATGAAGTTGTGGAAGCACTTCCTTGAAACGACTTCTCGGAGATTTCTGGTGAGAGGTGAGATCAGTGACGAGGTGTTCTCCAACTATGGATTCCCAGAAGGGTGCTCTCTTTCTTGTGTTGCCATGTCTATTGCTGGCCTCACTTTGCATTGCTACATGAATGAGTTTTCCAAGCGGTGTGGAACAATTTCATATGTAGACAATCTGGAATTGCTGGCAAGATCCCTGGGACCTCTTCAACATGGAGTGCTCACTATGCAAACGTGGACCGAAATGTGGAAGCTGGAATTGGATGAAGATAAGTCCTATATCTGGACTACCACAGCAGGGACCAGGAAAGAGGCCAAGGTCTTGGGTTGGGATGTGGTCAAGTCTGCTAAAGATTTGGGAGCGCAGCTCAACTACGGCAAGTCAAACAGTGTCAAGGTGCAGACTCAGAGATTTGGATCACTGGAGGGCATTTGGCCAAAATTGAAGCGTTGTCTGGCAATGAATTGGCAGAAACAAAGGCTTCTACGACAGGCCATCTGGCCTAAAGCTTTCTATGGGGTCCCAGTCTGCACATTGGGATGGGCACACATCAAATCGCTTCGTACACAAGCCATGAAGGCCTTGGGTTTTCAATTTGCTGGTGCTGCTCCTGGACTCAGACTTGGCTTGCTATGTCATGAACAATGTGATCCCGGCTTCTATCAGGCATGGTTGGTGCTGACTACTTTCCGTCGAATTGTGAAGAAGAGGCCTCTCTTCTCTCAGATGTGGAAAGAGTACATGGAGCACTATGATGGCAACGCGAAACAAGGGCCTTTTGCCAAACTACTGGAGGTCTGTCAACACCTACGCTGGACCATTGAGGTACCTTTGGTGGCAGATTCGGATGGATGTTGGCATAACTGGATTGATATGAATGAGAAGACCCTTTATGAGCTGGTGAAAGACGCCTGGACCGAGAAGGTTTGCGGGGAAATTTCCAAACGAAAGGACTTTGATGGTCTCAATGGAATTGATCGGCGGGTCATGCTCCAAGCACATGCAAAAGTACGACCGAATCTTTTGGGCTATGTGCATCGCCTTCAGGATGGCTCCTTTTTGGAACCTGGACAACATGCCAAGTATGACTTGGGCAAGGAGATTTCATGTGAACTTTGTGGAGGTCGAGACTCTTTGGAACATCGATGCACAGGATGTCCAGCCAGAGAAGACATCTATGAGAAACACAGAGTGATTCTTGAGAAATGGCCTACTTTTTCGCAAGCGAAACGCATTCACCTTCTACCACCACACAATCCTCATTGGAGCCTTTTCAAAGAGCTTGCTTCTCAAGCTGATGATCAATGGATTCGGCATCCCAGACGTATGGAACCATCGCACTGTCATCTCTTCTCAGATGGATCATGTCATGGTGGTAGGCATCGGGCTTATCAGTTGGCATCTTGGGCGGTGGTGAGTGCTACTGCAGATCACTGTGTTGCTTCCGGTGCGCTGGGCGGCATTGGGCAAGACATTGACCGGGCAGAGCTGAGGGCAGTGATAGCAGCTGTGCAGTACGCAATGGAAGGCAGCTGTGACGCTACCATTTGGACTGACAGCACGTTTGCTGCTGAAGGACTTGCGAGGATGCTCAATGATAGTCTGGATGTTCCTGATGGACATTGTGAAGAAGACTGGGTGGAGCTACAAGGGCTTTTATGTCATTGTGAAATTCATCTACGAGTCCAACATGTCCCAGGACATGCCAGATGGACGAATCACGACATGGACGTGGAGAATTGGGCTGCAAGATGGAATGATCGTGCAGATAGAGAAGCGAACATGGCGATGAAACTACATGGGCAGGCACTTCTTCGTCTACACCAACGACTTTGGGCACATCATGAAGGTGAACTTGCTGATGTATGTGCACTACAAGAACTACATCTGGACATTGTGGAGAAGCCGAAAGCGGCCAGAAAAGAAGATGAGCAGGACGATGAAGGGGGGGAAGGTCTCCCTGACTGGAGGGTCGAGAGAGGGTGCCCCAACAGTCAATCTCCATTTCGAGACCTTCCCAGGATTGAAGACGAACGTTGGTCCTCACTCTTTGAGGTTTTTGGTCAATCTTTCGTGCAGAACTTCTTCCAGATGGTCATGAATTGGGAAGAAGATGAATCGGCAGTGATCTACAAAATGTCCTTCTTGGAAGTTGCTATGGTGTTTGCAACGGATGGGAAGAGATGGGTTCCTATGCCGCACTCAACGAGACCGAGATGCTGGCAAGATCGCGATGCCTTCAACTTCAACGAGCCGAATTTGGGTGCTCTGGTGCGTTTGGCAAAGGCCTTCTTTGCTGCCCTTGACCGGAGTTTTTCCCTTAGTGTCACTTGGTGTAAGGACATCAATTTGACCTTTTTAGGAGTGCATCCACCGCAAGACGGCCTAATTCTGGCGGTCAGTCCGGTGATTGCAGAACAGTCAATGGACAATCTGCGAGGTTTCACCAAGCGCAGACCCATCAGGCGTGCCAATGACTTGGCCCGACCAGTGCGCGCATGAGTTTCCTCTGTGTCACAACTGTCACTGCAATAGCTGTGGCATTGAGAACCTGCAGAGTGTCCGCGCGTGTTTGTCACCTGATCATGTGGGCAAATGTCAAAACATCTCCGAAAAGATTGCTCCCCAAAAAATTGATGGTTGATTAATACCATGGAATTCCAAGACTGACAATTTTTGTGGGTCACTTTTGTGATAGCCCAATGACTTTTGACCCATATCCATGTCGTGTCGTGGCCATGGGACCCAGGCCGAATGGGCAAAATCTTCCACCTGCAAAGCAGGACGTGATTGCCCGTGGCGACACTGTAAACCTCAGGCCGGAGACTCGGAGACCCCACTGGGAAAGAACCTGGGAACCACATGGAACCACAGATTTTGGTTCATTTCTGATCTGTTTTTGGAGTACCCATTGACCCACACCCAACCAGCATCCTGAATCTTCCAGTATTAGTTGACGCGTGTGGTTTGAGGCTGGAGACTCGATCAGAGAATGCATCCTTTTTGACATGTGAATGTCTTTTCGGCATCTCCATGTATAGATAATGATCCGACACCCGGGGCTGAATACCTTGGGTGCAATTGTAGCTCAGACGCCACAAACAACAGTGGCAAGGTGCACGCAACAGTCTCACAGGACACTCAAACAGTGTCTGCATGGTGAGGATTGGGACTCCATTGGCGGGTCACAGTCTTCGCCAGAGCAAAAGATGGGTGGCTGGCTGCTGTTCCACTTGTGTCTGGGAATAATGTGACTTTGGGATAGTTTGGGTCTGAAAATAGGGGATGCCATGGGATACCCATTACATAAAATGTAGATTTAATGGAAAATATGATCAAAAGCAATGCAAATGCAATGATTTTCAGACTAACCAAAGCCATTTTGCTGCCATGCCCGGTTCTGCAATTTTGGCACTGGCAGTTACACAGAAGCAATGGCAAGATTGTTCAAAATACAGGTGGGCAAGGACAAATTGCACTCGCGTCAAAGATATGCAATCTAGACCAAGACTGTGCAACAGTGTAGCTAGTGCTTTTCTTTCCACATACAAACAGACTCTTGAAAAAAGATGCACAGGCGAGACAAACCAAGGGTTTCACTGCAACTGCCTTGCAAGACACGCCGATCCACAGTTGGTACTGTAGTGTTTGCGGTTCCTAGTGCCCGTTGCCCTTTGCATGACTCGGCTAATTCAGAATGCCGAAGGTCGGCTCAAAGAAATCAGAAGCTTCAGGAAGCCAAGAAATCCAAAAAAAAATTGCTGTGAAGAGTGTTGACAGAGCCACTTCAAGTGTGTCTTCTCATTCGGCTGTGCTAAACACGATTCTTCACCAGTGCAGCTGTCCATTCGAGGCAACTTCTTTCTACGTGGATTGCGCGCACGAAGCTGGATCACTGGAGCGTCAGAGAGGGTTGTCTCAAAACGGGGCAGACTTCATGGCCATTTGAATGGGGAACATGATGATAGCCCATATGATTTGGGGTACACCCCATTTTCAGATAAATTTATGATATCGATTGTACTTGATGATATTGATATTCTTGTTTCTCTTGCGCCCATGTTTGGCATTCAACCTTGAAGATCATTTGTGTGCAGGAGTACACCGATGGCCATGCAGAAGGTTGTACAAAGGTCCAAGACGTGGGTTCTCGCGTGCTTTGGAGCTGATTCATAATTGATCCCATGAAACATGAACAGCCCATGACCGCGCAGATCTACGACCTCTGGAAAAATCGCAGAGCCTGGATCTGAAGTTGGAAGGTCTTGTGATTTATGTAAGTTGCACATTGGATCAGCTCAAGTTTCAAGACTGTCTCTTGTCATGTCTTGTGGATCTTGGTGTTTTTTAAGGTCACTGACAAAGGGCCAGATGTGAGGAGCTCAGGATAGCGGTGGATTTTGGGGGATGATCCTGCTCAAGTTTCAACGCGCTAAGTTGGCTCCTTGTACAATCCCCGACTACATCCACGGAGCTGTGGACTCAGCAGTTCCTAAAAAAGAGTGTCCTTGTAGCAGACGCCTCTGCATATGGATGTATTAAATATACGCGTGTGTGTGTGTGTATAGATGTGTATATATATACGTGTGTGTGTGTGTGTCAGTGTGTTTCTGTTTGTGTGTGTGTATGTGTTCAGTCATGTTTTAAGCCTAAACTCGATGTTTTATCTTCATTTCGGCGGACATATAGACAGGCATACATCCACAGATACAATGACTATCCATAAATGGTCATACAGATTTCTGTTTATATACGTATACTACAGTACATTATATATATATATATACATATATATATATATATATACATACACACCATACCAATACCATACAATACAAATACAAATACCAATACAATACCAGACCATTCAATACAATACATTGCATGTGTATATACATATAGTACCTACATACCTACATACCTACATACCTAAATACCTACCAACCCACCCACCTACCTGCTTACATATGATTACGTATGTATGTTTATATATACAGCACACAAATGCCCAACTAGACAACGCCTCCTGTAAAGCGACGCCGCCAAGGTAGACACAGGTGAGTGGGCAGAGTGTTGCCGCAGACAACTCATGCATCCCGATGATGAGCAAGGCCACATGTGGCAAATATGTGCCAATCCCAATGATATCCTTTGAATTCTCGAGCAAACTTGGGCATATTTGGTCATCATGTATATCGTTGTGATAGCATTGTACCTGGCAGATATTCTGGCAGTAAGCAAGTCCTGAAATGATTGATTCAAAAAAACTGTTATCGGCATGTATTTATATCTATTTCTCGTCAGACTCGTACATGTCAAACATTTAATGCCTGTGGTTGCAGGTCCTTTGAAAAATGTCCTGAAATTGTTGGTGGCCTTGGGACTTCGAGCCTTGACAGCATGTTGAGCATGTTTTTTTATATGTCCTCTCAACATTAAAGCCCCACGCTGTCAGGAAAAGGCTACAAGGAGGTCTACATTTGTCAGGCCTTAAAGGCTGAAAGTCACAACTACGCCTACGACATGGATTCAGGGCTTGGATGGATCAAGGCGATTCGTTTCTTGTGGATCAATCGCAACAGCTGTGGCTTCAGTCACGTTTTGCCCCTGTCGATATGCGATTTGGCACTGGATTTCTCCAGGATTCATGCGGTGACTGCGGAGGTAGCGACGAGGTGCGTCAGGGATTCAAGCCTTTTTTCCCCAGCTTAGCTATGGGGGGATCACGATTGAGTCCCTTGCAACGTGTTTGCCAGGTGTGCTTGAAGCCACGCGTCTTTGATATCAAATCAACACCACCTCCCAAAGGATTTAAGGACAGACTGATGCAGGCTGGACAGCTGACGATGAGCTTGGCTTTTTAAGGAGGGTCACTTCTGACGGGCAAAAAAAGAGGTGAATTTAAAATCGTTAAAATCGAATACAGGAATCCATGAGTGGAAGAGTGATAAATGACTGTTGACATGTGGAGAGTTGACGTCACTGAGATCGAAAAATGTGAGGGTTGAATTAGTTGCAGGCCGCTAAAAGCGTCGTCCGCAAGGTTGGATACTGAAAAGGGTTGGCTGCAGCTTGCATTTGGAAGTAACTACAATGGCACGGTAGTTGTAGGTGTATATAGGATGCATGCACAAGGTGAAGCTAGGTTGAGTGCATTTTTTGTTACGCATTGCGTATACTCGGTGCTCGTTGTGAAAGCCACGATGTCTAAAAATATATGGAAAATAGGTTTTGCGTTTTAGCATGGTTTAGTTTAAATTCTACTTTCTCAAGTATACGAGAAATGCATGGATGTATGGTGGTATGTTTGCATCTTAGAATGTTACCTAATGGTAGGTGATGCCATGCGATGACATGCAAGGGCATGTACTGTGACGTTGTGTATTGGTATACAAGGGTATGTAATTGATCATAATGGAATATCATGATATGTCCGTCCTAACATGTCATGATATGTCATGGTAGGTCATGGTAACATATCCACCAGGAAGGTCTTTCCACAGTACTGAGTTGATTGTGCTCAGTTGATTGGCATGGAACGAAACATCTGCCTTGGAGTGGGCTACAACTGGAGCTTTGGTCTTCGGCTCAGCACATGCGAAGCGAACGCGGAAAGCACGACGTGGGCGAAAGGAAATGGAGAACGTTGGGAAAAGCCCATGGCAATCCCATGGTTTATCATGTTCAATCATGTTCAATAATTTTCCCATGAAAATAGACATAAATTGGAGTATCCCCGATTTTTGGACCACCCAAAATTCATGTTTTATCATTGCCAAAACCATAACCGCCAGACGTCTCCAGGTCGAATTGCTCCTGGACTCATCGACATGGTGAAATCGTTGCCATGGGGTGACAAACGAAAGGCACGGGTCACGACCCTGGCAGGATTTGATGATCAAACTATGGGGATTTCATCATTTTTCTGATTGGTGGTTTGGAACATTTTTTATTTTCCCATATATTGGGAATAATCATCCCAACTGACCAATATTTTTCAGAGGGGTTGATACCACCAACCAGTTTTCATAGGGGTTTCAACTCTCAAACTCTGCGGAAGTGGACATGACTCACATGACTGATAAATGATGGTTGATGATGAGTTCGGATGATATTGTTCAACATATTGGAAATCATTTATTGTATCCCATATGTTCGAAATGATCCTACAATCCATGTATTTCGGGAATCTCGCCAGGTTACCAGTTTTTGAGATCCGGTTCCGTCTACGTCAGGTCTACTACATCAATGCCGCAATTGCGCCCTGCCCTTTGCTGCCACAAGACTTGGAGGTGGCCTCACTCTTGAGAAATGTCCGACTTTCCTATCGAAGACAATATTTGCGTGATTTTCTATGACATTGATTCAAAATGTATGATGAAATTATTTAACATGATTAATATAATATTGAAATTAAATAATGATATTATATTATATTATATTATTATATTATATTATATCATATTATATCATATTATATCATATTATATCATATTATATCATATTATATCATATTATATCATATTATATCATATTATATTATATCATATTATATTATATTATATCATATTATATCATATTATATCACATTATATCACATTATATCACATTATATCATAT